>VFQN01000074.1_pt1 | contig 232320 bp, 210 predicted proteins | sample 3512371 | NCBI WGS metagenome assembly VFQN01 (sample SAMN10412370, study PRJNA504923) | tailings metagenome | isolation source: Replicate 2 from Balatoc abandoned mine | place: Philippines: Itogon, Benguet | collected 2017-08-28
GTACGGACGCTACGTTCCGCGGTCGCGACGCTGCCACCTGGCGCACCGACAAGTCTGGCCTCTAAAGCTCGGCTTCTTCAACCAACAATAGATACGGGCGGGTGGCATTTGCCCCCGCTCGTATCTCTCATTTTGAACTTCGAGAAAGAAAATGCGCTCTCAAGCTAAATCCCGAACCAGCGGTCACACCCTCATCGAGATCATGATCGCCTCCTTTTTGGTCCTGGCCTGCGCATTAATTTTTGCCGCCACGATGCCCACGGCCAACACCAGCCGCGCCAAGGCCAACTTCAACAACCAGGCGACAGCCCTGGCCCAAAAGCAGATGGAGAGCCTCAAGAGTCGCGGATTTGCGAACTTGACCGGTGCCCAGATGTTTGCCAACGGCCTGGTGGATAGTGCCACCCCTTCGGCTGTGAACACCTGGGAATGGACCGACGTGGACAACGGTGAAAACGACAGTCCTTCCGAAGTGCTCCCGGACGGGGAAGGCACCGTCACGGTGGAGCAAGTCCGATTTGACCTGCGCCGCGTCACCATCCGCGTGACGTGGCAGGAACGAGATTTGAACCGCGAGGTTGTAGTCGCCAGCCTGGTAGGCAACTTATGAGGCCGACCCGCCTTAAGTTCAATCGCCGCCGGGGCTTAACCCTCGTCGAAGTGATGGTGGCCAGCATCTTGGGCACCCTCGTCATCTTTGGCGGCATTTCCATCTACCTCAGCGGGATGGAGAACTGGCTGCGGGGGAGTGAGCGCATCGTCGCCGAAACCCAAAGCCGCCAGGCGGTCCGTGCCATCAGCGACCAACTCCGCCAGGCCATGGCCGTCACGGTCGCCGGGGATGGCATGAGCATCGAATTCCGCTTGCCGGAAGAAGATGCCAATGGCAACTTCACGGTCCCAGCCACGTGGGACGGCGTGGTCCGCCGGATCCAATACAACGCTGGCGACGAGACCATTGAGCTCGTCGAGGGCGCGAACACCCGCGTTCTCGCCCGCAATGTTGTGCCTACCGACATTGGCGGCAACGGCGCGGCCTACGACATTTTCACCGCCGGTCCGGGGGCGATTACCCGGCAGCTCACCATCAAGGTGGTGACCCAAACCAACAACGACGCATCGGTCAATGCCCTGGGGCGGCAACGAGAGACCATCTACCTTCGGAACATTCCGCAACTCACCCGATGAGACTCAAACTACCAATCTTCAAAGGACGCTCGCGTCGGAGCAAGCAGCGGGGCAACGCGCTGGTGACCACGTTCGGGATCATGATGATCCTGAGCGTCTCCAGCGTGACTTACCTCGAATGGGCCACCCAGAGCATCCGCGATAGTCGCGCCACCACGGCCGAAGTCCAAGCCTCGCACCTGTGCGAAGCGGGGGTGCAAGATGTGCTCCTCAGCCTCTGGATCCCGTTTAAGCAAACCCAACTGTTTGACGACATGGATAGCACGTTGGCCGGGGCCAGCGAAGCCAACCCCATGCTGGCCGTGACGGACGATGTCTCGGGCGTCGGTCGCTATGCGTCGGCCGTTATCGGCTACACCACGCCGAATGCCGACCCCTACCGCCGGGTGGTCACGGTCCGCTCCGTGGGTTGGCTGGATACCAATAACAACGGGGCCCTGGATGCGAACGAGTCCAGCATGACGGTGGACGTCACCGCCAACTATGAGCTCGCCCGCAGTGGCATTTTTGACTACACCTACTTCATTAACAACTATGGTTGGATGAGCGGCTTCAATGCCACCAACCTGCTGGTGAATGGCGACATGCGCGCCAACGGAAATTTCGACTTCATCACCGGGACGGGCACCATCAATGGCAGCATGATCGCCTCGGTGAACACCAAGCTTGACCCGCCGGCCGCCGGGATTGTCAACAACCTCCCGGTGAAGCAAAGCGATTCCTCGTACGCCGCCACCGTAGCCAATGGCGCTACCCCGCACCGCACCCGCATGCGCCAGCCCTACAACCCGGCGGTGCACGGCGCGATTGGCAGTGAAGAGTTTGAGAAGTGGCGCGATCTGGTCTTCTTCTCGGAAGCCCAAATTCAGAGCAATCGCGTGTTTGGCGCGGCGGCCATGGATTCGACGGGCACTAAGAAGTGGGAACGCACCACCACCGGGGCGACGCCCACCACGGGCACCCTCGATACCGAGCCCACGGAAGAACTGGTCATGCCGGACCTCAGCGACATCAGCCGCTACCAAACGATGGCGCAGACGTATCAGAACGACCAAGCCACGTTCGCTGACGGCACCGCGAACCCGAACTATATGGGGAATCCGGGCTCGGCGAACAACTTGAACCCGGACGGTACGCCCAACGTGAACTACAGCGGTGCATACCTGGACGTGTGGCAAGACCCGGACGGCGGCGGTCCGCAACCCAGTCAGTGGGTGCGATTGACCACCAATGGCGTCTATACGGGTTCGGCCCTGCTGGTGGGCACCACCACGCGTCCCATCCGCATCCACGGCCCGGTGGTCTTTACGCAAGACGTCGCCATCAAGGGAACGGTCAGCGGGCGAGGCACCATCTATACCGGCCGCAATGTCCACGTGATTGGCTCGGTGCGCTACTTGAACCCGCCCGACTTCACGGGCTCCAGCATGAGCACGATTGAGGGGCGCAACGAGAAGCGCGACATGCTCGGCCTCGCGGCGCGCGGCTCGGTCATCATGGGCAACCCGGTTACGTTCGCTAACCCGTATCCTCTGTACTACATGCAGCCGCCCTTTACCAAGGGTCGCTACGACGAAGAAGGGAACTACATCCCCCCATTCAACGCCATGGAGATCGACTCCACCGGTCGACGGCGGTATCAGTCGGTCATCTCCGACTCGATCATCAACGCGGCTGCTGAAGGTGTGAACCAGATTGACGCCGTCATCTACACCAACTTCTGCGGTGGTGGGAACGTGGGTACCAGCGGAGGCGGGATGACCGTCAACGGCACGCTCATCGCTCGTGACGAAGCCATCGTCACGTGGTCGCTGCCCATCCGCATGAACTACGACACTCGCATTCGAGAGCGAGGACCCGAGCGCAAGCCGCTCATTGACCTCAACCTGCCGCGTAGCCCAACGATGCTCCGCAGCACCTGGCAAGATCGCGGATTTGTCCGCAAGGGATTCTAAGGAAAGAGATGAAAAGCATGAACTGTAAACCCTGGCTGGTGGCCCTGGCCGCAATGCTCGCCGTCACCGCCTTCGGGTTCATCGAGGACAAGCCGAAGGACGCCAAGTTCCACAGCGAACAGTCCGAGGCCGAGCTGAGCCAACAGCAAGAAACGCTGAAGGGAAGCTTCGATGAAGTCGGCGTGGTGGAAGAAGATACCGAACGTGACGCCGAGGCTAAGTTCGATCACCAAGCGAGCGCCGAAGCCGCCTTGGGTGCCAGTGATGCCGCCCGCAACCGCAAGGATGCCGAGGACGTGCTGAAGAAGGCCGCCGAACGCGAAAAGCGCAACCCGTGGGGAGGCTGGCTGCTGTTCATTGGCGGGGCCGCCGTGGTGGGAGGCGTGTTCTACGCCATCAAGCGCACCAGCGACAGTCCGCCGCGCTACTGATCAGCGAACGACCAAGAGACAGCCCTTGCTGCCCCCGTGGCCGCAGGGGCTTTTTCATGTTTCCTCGGCGGGGCATGCAACCTGGCGCGGTTTACGAGGCATAGTGATGTCATGCCCCCGTTCCGCGAAGGATTCTCCCTTGTCTTGGGGAACCGTGAGCTTCGCTCCTTGGCGATTTTGCCCATGGTGCTGGGGTTCTTCGCGTTTATCTTCATTTACGCGCTGGCCGTGTGGCTGCTGGGCGGCTGGGTGGCCCACCTCATCGGCACCGGCATCAGTCGCCTGGGCGGCCAATTTGATGCCAGCGTGCTTGGCCGGGTGCTAGTGGCCATGGCCCTGCTCTTTGTTTCGCAGGCCATCTATCTGGGCAGTGCGACCAGCATCGCGGCTCCCATATGGGAGCACATGACCAAGCGAATCGAGATCCTCAAATTTGGGGCGGTGCCCGAGGCCACGGTGTCGCTCACGCGCACGGGGCTGGAAATCGCAATGCGCATTGGCTTTGCCATCTTTGTCAGCCTCATCGCGCTCTCGGTGAGCTGGATTCTGGCCGGGGTTCTTGCGGCGTTCCTCGCCGGGTGCCTGGCCCTTTGTGACCTCACCTCGCCCGCCTTTGCCCGGCGGCGGGTGCTGTTCCCGCGTCAGATCGCGGCCGCGTTCAGACTGCCCGGAGCGCTGCCGTTTGCCGTGGTGGCGGGGGCTTGCGCCTACATTCCGCTACTTAATCTGCTCATGCTTCCCGGGCTCCTTGCCACTGGGACCTTGATGGTGGCCCGGGCCTTTCCCGCGCCTTCCTCCCAGGAGACAACGTAGAATCAGAAGCGGTGGCTTTAGGTTGAGCGAGCAGGGAAGATTTGGTAATTACGGCGGGCGTTACGTACCAGAAACCTTGGTGCCGGCCTTGGATGAGCTGGATCAGGAATTTACGAAAGCCTGGGCCGACCCTGGATTTGTGGCGGAGTACCACCGCCTCCTCGCTGAATTTGTGGGCCGCGAAACCCCGCTCACCCATCTCGCCCGCCTCAGCGAAGTCACCGGCTACCATGTTTGCGCCAAGCGCGAAGACCTGAACCACACCGGCGCCCACAAGATTAACAATGCTCTCGGCCAGGCCCTGCTTGCCCTGCGTATGGGCAAGAAGCGCATCATCGCCGAGACCGGCGCCGGCCAGCATGGGGTGGCCACCGCCACGGTGTGCGCTCTTTTTGGCCTGGAATGCGATGTTTACATGGGCGAAGAGGACACCGTCCGCCAGCGGTTAAACGTTTTCCGCATGCAGCTGATGGGCGCGCGGGTCATCCCGGTCACCAGCGGTACCCGCACGCTCAAGGACGCTCTCAACGAGGCCATGCGCGACTGGGTGAGCAACGTGCGCACCACCCACTACATCATCGGCACGGCCGCCGGTCCGCACCCTTACCCGCACATGGTGCGCGAGTTCCACCGGGTCATCGGCGAAGAAACGCGCCGGCAATACCTTGAGCGCTACCAAACCCTGCCCGATTACGGCATCGCGTGCATCGGTGGGGGCAGTAATGCCATTGGGTTCTTCTATGGTTTCCTCAACGACCCCAGCGTGAAGCTGGTGGGCGTCGAGGCGGGCGGGGAAGGCGTCGCCACCGGCCACCATGCGGCCCCGCTCACGGCGGGTAGCCCGGGCGTGCTTCACGGCAGCTACAGCTACATGATGCAAGACGCCGACGGCCAGGTGGTGCCGACGCACTCCATCTCCGCCGGACTGGACTATCCAGGCGTCGGGGCCGAGCACTCCTATCTTAAGGATCAAGGCCGCGTGCAGTACGAAGCCGCCGATGACGCCGAAGTTCTCAAGGCTTTCACCGATCTCTCGCGCCTCGAAGGGATCATCCCGGCGTTCGAAACCGCGCATGCGTTTGTTCCGCTCTTCCACCCGGGGCGATTTGAGCCGGGCAGCCGCATCGTGGTCAACCTCAGTGGCCGGGGCGACAAGGATATGGAACGAGCCGCGCAGCTGCTCAATCTCGGCGCCAACTAAACGGTGTAAACGCCGAGCGTCCGGATTTCGTTGGGCAACAGGCCAAAGTGGCGCCGGAACGCGTCACGCATGGCCTGCGCGGACCCAAATCCTTTCTCGATCGCGATCTTCTCGACCGACTCTCGCGTGGTCAGAACGTCCTGGCAGGCCACTTCCGCCCGGCATCGCTCGACGTACTCGGGGAAGCCATACGGCATCGACGCCCGGAACGTGCGGCTGAGGTGGAAGGGGGAATAGCCGATTTCGTGGGCCGCATCTCGCAACGACCAAGAACGGGCCGGGTCCGTGCGCACAAACTTTATAAGATTTGCTATAGAGTCAGGCAGTTCGCCTTCCGGTTCACCCAGCAAAGGCCGCGTGGCGTGGCAGGTCAATTTCGCGCACAGTTCATAGAGCGCGCCAATGACCAGGGGCTCCGTACCATCGTGGGTGTGCGTCAGAGCCTGGCGAACCCGAGCCAAGGGGCTGCCCCCGGTGGAGTCTTCGGCCTCGAGTCCCCCCGAGACCATAATGCGGCCTTCTGAAGTCGCAATCTCACGGGATTTGAGCCAATCGCGCAGGGGGCGCAACCGATCAATCTCCCATTCGATTTCAATCCAATCTTGCAGTCCGCGACCGTAAACGACCTGCCCGGAGAGGCCGCTGAACACCAAGAATCCCGAGCGCGCCCCCACCAGATAGCGAGCTTCGCCCTGCGGAGATTGGGCAATAAGGCAACCCTCGCTGCTTAGGGCCACCCAGCCTTGATCGCTGGCCACGGAGAACTTGCGAGATACCGGCTGAGACAGATCGCAGTGGCCTCGATAGGCTCTTACACTGGCGCTTTCGAACAGAAGTTCTCGGTTCCATTCGCGGTCCGGGCTATTCCTTCTCCCGTAACTCAGATTCTTTATTTGCGCCAAATTCGTCCCCTTAAGCCAGGCCCAATCACCTTATATCACTCATATCATCGGAATAGCAAGACACCAGCCCTAGCCGACCCCCAGCCAAAAGGGCGAACTCGGGTACCCATGCGGGCATGCGAATTGGCATTGTGGGCGCTACCGGAGCCGTCGGTCGAGAGATCATGGAAATTCTGGCGGAGCGGAAACTGCCAATGACTGAACTTCGTCTCCTCGCTTCGGCCCGCTCGGCGGGCACCAAGCTTCCGTTCCAAGGCGAAGAACTTGAGATCCAGACTGCGCGTCCCGAGGCTCTCACCAATCTTGATTACGTTCTTCTCAGCGCCGGGAGCGGCCCCAGCCTCGCTTTGGCCGGGCCGGCCCAGGCTGCCGGTGCGGTCGTCATTGACAACTCCAGCGCCTTCCGCATGGAGCCCGGCGTGCCGCTGGTGGTGCCCGAGGTCAACGGCCACCTCATCACGCGCCAGCAAACGCTCTACCCAGTGGGCAATTGCACCGCCATCTTGCTCGTCATGGCCCTCACTCCCATCCACCGCGCGTTCCCTATCGAGCGGGTCATCGTCAGCACCTATCAGAGCGCCAGTGGCGCCGGGGCCGCCGCCATGGAAGAGCTACAAGAGCAAACCCAGGCGTTCCTCAACCAAGAGCCGGTGGTGCCGCGCATCATGCCGCACCCCTACGCTTTTAACCTCTTCAGCCATAACACGACGATTGACGACACGGGCTGGAATGGGGAAGAGAGCAAGGTGCGCGCCGAGGCCCGCAAGATCATGGAGGCCCAGGACCTGCAACTCAACGTCACCTGCGTCCGCGTGCCGGTGCTGCGGGCCCATACGGAGACGGTCCACATCACCTTCCAAGGTAACGCCCCCACCGAAGACCAAGTTCGCGAACTGTGCGCCGTCTTCCCGGGCGTGCGCGTGGTGGATGACCGAGCCAACAACCACTTCCCGATGCCGGTGGATTCCAGCCACGGCGACGAGGTGCTGGTGGGCCGGTTCCGCCGCGACCCCGACGACGTGCGCGGGTTCAACCTGATGCTGAGCGGCGACCAGCTCCGCAAGGGCGCGGCCCTCAACGCCGTGCAGATTCTGGAAGCCCACGCCGCGTTGCCTGCGTCTGAATAAGCGTTGATGTCGAATCTACGCGCGACGCTGGAAGAGCGGGAGCGGCAGTCGCTCTCGCCCTTCGCGGCCCTGGCCTGCGAAAGTGAGGGCCGGGCGCGCCCGGAACCCCAAGATGCCGTGCGCACGGTGTTCATGAAGGACCGGGATCGGATTCTGCACAGCAAGCCGTTCCGTCGCCTCAAGCACAAGACGCAGGTGTTTATCGCGCCCGTTGGTGACCACTATCGCACTCGTCTGACGCACACGCTCGAGGTCGCCCAGATAGCCCGCACCCTCAGCCGCGCGTTGCGCCTCAACGAAGACCTCACCGAAGCGATTGCCTTGGGTCACGATGTGGGGCATCCACCCTTTGGCCACGCCGGAGAACGCGCCCTGGATGACGCCCTGCGCGATCCGGCCGTTCCCCCCGGCGGCCCCACCCATTTCCACCACTCCGAGCACTCCCTGCGCGTGGTGGACATCCTCACCCCGCTCAATCTCACCGCCGAAACCCGGCGCGGTATTGGCGGGCACAGCAAGGGCCGCGCGGACCTCAGCGCTCATGACGGTGAGCCCGTGAGTACCCTCGAAGCCGCCGTGGTTCGCATCAGCGACCGCATTGCGTATCTCAACCACGACCTCGACGACGCCATCCGCAGCGGGATCATCGCGGGCGTGCCCGCCGCGTTCTCCGAACTCGGCCATACCCACGGAGAGCGGATCGAGCGGATGGTGACCGATGTCATCACCCACTCTCTGGATCAACCCGCAATTCGACTTTCCGCCCCGATGCTCCAGTTGATGAACGACCTGAAGGAGTGGATGTTTGAAAACGTCTACCTGAGCTATCCGGTCCACAACCAAGATGTCGAGAAGGCCGAGTTTGTGGTCCGCTCGCTCCTGGTGCATTACGCCACGAAGGGAAGACTGCCCGAAGGATTCACGGGCGTGCAAGGGGCATTGGATTACGTGGCGGGGATGACCGACCGATTCGCCCTCAGCACCTACCGGCAGGAGTTCTTGCCGTTAGAGTTTGAGGAGCGGCTCACGCGCATCCCCTAAGCGGGGGACGCCGCTGTGCAGGCCCTTGGCCAGCCGCGAGAGCTGCAACACCATGGTCTCGAGGGTGTCGGGCACGCTTTGCCCGGGGCGCAGGCCTTTCAGGCGGCAGTCGGCATCCAGTAGCACCCGCATCGCCTCGCTCAGCCCCTCGCGATTCCAATCCCGCGCCACCTGGAAGGCGCTCCGCTGCTTCCAATCGGGTTCCTTGTGCAGTCCGGGCTCGGGCAATAGGTCTACAAATTCCGCCGAGAAGCGGCCCCCGTTGCGTTGGTTCATCTCCAACCCCAAGCGGGCTTGCCACGCGGATTTAAAGATCATCGCGAGGTAACTCACAATCCCCGTGGCGTTGCGGCCCTCTTCGGCAATCAGCTGCCGCAAGTGCAGCATCGCGTCGCTGGTGTGCCCGGTGGTGATGGCCTGTACCAGTTGGTGCGCTTTGTAGTCAGATTCGGCAATGACCACCCGCTTCACGACGTCGCTCGAAATCACGGGGTCATCGCCCACATAGAGGATGCATTTTTCCAACTCTGCGAGGGCGCGGGCGAGCTTGCCCCCCACCATCTCGGCCAGCAGCATGGCGGCGTCGCGCTTGATCGTCTTGTCGGCGGCGTCGGCGGCCTGCATCACGCTTCGCACCGTCTCGCTGGGGTTCGATTTGAACTCCAGAACCAGCCCCTTGGCGGCCGTCACCACTTTGGTCCACTGCTCGGCGTGTTTGGCGGCCTGGTCGCGCTTCTCGCGGTCGCCGCCTTCGTCGTCGGCCATCAGCAGCACAAAGCCGCTCTCGGGCACCCCCGCGAGGGCCATCACGGCCGGGTGCTTGTCGTCGTAGCGCGTGCGGCTGGCATCCTGGGGGCTCTTGCGCAACAGGTGCCGCACCAGCACAGTGCGCCGTGCGGCCAAGAAGGGAATCTGGCTGGCTGAACCCAGCCAGTCTCCCGGCTTGGATTTATCCGCCGTAAACGACTCCCGGTCAAAACCGTCGTCGTCCTTGAGCTCGGCCAGGATGCGGCGCCAGGCGTCCATGCGCAACACCTCCTCATCCCCGCAAATCAGGACGACCCGGTGGGCCAACGCCCTCGCCACGATGTCCTTGCTCATCGTTTCCGATGTTGACTCATCTCGCGCCCGAGTTGCTTAATCTGCTGGTCCAGCCGGTCCTTGGTCTCCGCGTCGATACCGAACGGGGCGAAGAAGGCGTTATCGAACTGCTGCGCAATCCCCGCCGCCGGGGCAAAGAACTCACCCAGGGCGTTGCGTTGGCCTTGCAGATACTCCGGCGTGGTTTCGCTGAACTTCTTTGTGGACTTGGTAAATCGCTCCACGTCCGCCACAAACCGTCGGTGCGAACGCTCCAAGCTCGCGACATCACGCATCGCTCGGCGATCCTGAGCTTGGAACCGAACATTTCGCAACAGCAGGAAAAGGCCCCCAAGTGCGAGCAAGCCGCCAATGCCGAAATAGACCTGCCGCGCCTGCGCCGACTTGAACGCCGCGAACGGGTCAGTCTGGCGGTCATAGCGGCTTCCCCCCGGGGCCACTGTCGCGCCCATCGTGGCGTCGAACGGAATCCAGCCCACATCTTCAAAGTAGACCTCGCTCCAGGCGTGGCTCATGCGCTCACGCACGACGATGAAGTTGTCGTCGGTGACTTCCGGCGTATCCAGCACAAAGCCGGTCACGTAGCGGGCGGTCAGGCCAGCTTCTCTTGCCGCCACCGTCATGGTGCTGGCAAACAGGTCGCAGTAGCCCTCCTTCTTGCCAAAAAGGGCGTGCTCCACCGCGTTCATGCCGCGTGGCACGGCTTCGGCCTGGGTGTTGTATTGAATCGTCTGGGCAATACGGGCGCGCAAGCGTTCGGCCTTGTCGTAGTCCGTCGTGGCCCCGGCAATGGTCTCCCGCACCCACTCTTGCACGCGCGGGGGCACCGGAGCGTTGTTCACGCCGTTGCTGTTTATGCGCCGGAGTTCCGCTGGGCGCTGGCGGGTAGTCAGCAGAACTTGAAGCTCTTCTTCGTCCAGTCGCTTGATCGGGTCAATCGAGGGTTTGTCCGTGCTCTCGGTGCGAACCACCACTGCTGAGTACGACACCTGACCCAACACCCCCTCGCGCGGAATGACGGCGACTTGGCCCGTCGGGAACCATGTCACGCGCATTTCCGTGCCGTCCACTTCGGCCACCGGGCCAGGGCTCGGGAGCATGGCCGTTTGTTGCTCAATGCGCCGGATCATGATGCGGTTGAGGACCGGATTGCCGATCGGTTCGAGCGGGGGCACACCGTCCGGTTGGTAGCCCATCAGGCCGCCAGCGGGGCCGGTAATGTTCGAAGTGGGGCCACGCTCGTCCACCGTAAAGCTCGGTTTGTTCCAGTTGGTCCGATCCAATTGCCAGCCAGCGCCGGTGAAGTTGTCGTAGGTCGAGATCCGCAGGTACATCCCCGCGTTCTTGCTCACCTCAAACATCTCGCCATCAGTCAGTTCCACCGGTCCAGTCCCCACGCGCACGTCGCTGGGGGTAGGGTTCGCCCCGGTTCGGTTTTGCGGTTGCGGCGGCTGAATGCGCGAAGCCCCCTGCAACGGCGGATCCGGCACGATAGTACGCACCGTGGTCCGCACCAAAGGCCCGCCAATCACGCTGAGCACGATGATCGCCCCGGCGGAGGCAAAAGCCCACCCGGAGCCCGCCATCCATCGCCAGGCGTCGCGGTGGAGCAGGTGCGGCTCTTCTACCCCGCTCTCCTTGGCCCGAATCACCATCGCGCGGTAGTGGGTGCGGCTGTAGAGCACCGCCGTGCACACCAGGTAGATGAAGAACAGGAATGTGCCCGGCTTGTAGGTGTCGAACGTGCCCACCAAGCCAAACATGGCGAGGCTGGGCAGGCTGGTGAACAGCAGCGTGCCATCGCGCCACGCCCACAGGCCTCCACCGACAATCAAGAGCGTGAGGGTGCAGCCGACGATGAGCGAAAACGGAAAACCTTCGTCCGGCAGGATGCCATTGATGCGGAACGTCTGCGTAAACAGCGCCATGCAGGTCACCCCTGCCAGTGCGCCATCCCAGATGTAAATCTTCGTGCCCTTGGCCGCTCGGCCTCCTAAGGCGCCGATGATCGTGGCCGTCACCACCATGACCAGCAGGGTCATGGCCAGGTCGGCTTTCCCGAGGCTCATCCCGAGCGAGTACGCCGCCGAACCACTGGCGCAAATCGCCAGCAGGTAGTCCACCCAGTTGGTGTTCTCAATGCTTCGGTTCACGAGCTTCGCCTCCGTCGCGCCACCGGCACCACGCGGGCCCCCGCGCTCTCAAGTTCTTGCAGGTAGGCCGGGTGCGAGGCGCTGCCCGGGGCTCGCCGCTCGTCGTATTCGGCCGCATCGAGGGTCAGCACCACGCGCTGGAGGTGCGCGAGCTGGGTGAGGGCGGCGGGCAGATCGGGGTCGGCCACGGCCAGCAAAATGACCACCGTGGTGGATTCGGCCAAGGGCGCCGCCACCCGCAGGAGTTGAGCGCTGAGCGATTCAATCTGGTCGTCTTGCACGTCCACCAGCACCTCGCGTACCTGCCGGATGCGGAGTTCCGAATGTTCGCCTCGCGCCACCTTTTCGTACTGCGGGAAGGTGACTTCCGCGCCTCGTTCCAGGTAGCTCTCGGCCAGGTACAGCGCATGGCCGCACAGCGTCTCCAACGTGCTGCCTTCTAGGTCGAAAACATCGCTGGCCTTGCGGTTGTCCACCACAATGGCCAGGCTCACGCTGGTGCCGGTGTCGAACTCCTTCACCATCAGCGTGTCGCGCCGCGCCGAGGACTTCCAATGGATGTAGCGCAGCGGGTCGCCACTCACATATTCGCGCACGGCATGGGGCTCCAAGCCCGAACCGCGCACGCGTCCGGCCTCCACCTCGGCAATGCCGCTCCCGGCGGTGGGGTTCAGTTCCACTTCCACCGGCAACGGGGCCGGATAAACGGTCAATTCCGCTTGCTCCGTGCGGTGTTTGTGGCTCAGATACACCAGACCGAGGGCGTCGCTCGCTTCCACCTTCACCAGGCTCCAGCGGTAGCGTCCGCGCTTCAAGGGGCGAAACTCGTAGCGCGTCCGGATGGGCTGCTCGTAACTCGGGGCTACAGGCAGCGGTGGGGCCAGCTCTTGGCGGCGCAGGCTCTCGGGCAACCCGTCTCGCACCGTCACCAGCGGCCGCTTGATGCGCCGCTCGCTCCACACAATCATCTCGATGACCACGGGTTCGCCTACGGCCACCGCGGGCGGGGCAAACCGTTCGAATCGCAAGTACCGCACGGCCAAATACGCCTGCAGGCGGGCGGCCAGCAACGTGGCCACCATCGCCGTCCCCATGTAAAACAGGGGCGGCGAGTCGTTCAGCACGGCCATCACGATCAAGAAGAACGCGGCCGCCGTGAGCGCAATGCTGGCGTATCTGTTCATGCGCCTGGCGTTACGAAGGACGGAAAGCCGTGGGCGTGGCGACCGTGCCCATGATTTGTTGGATGATGCTCGGCCCCGTGGCACCGCGCGCACGAGCCTCGGCCCGTACGATCACGCGGTGGCCCAACACCAAGGGCGCCACGGCCTTGATGTGGTCCGGGGTCACAAAGGCGCTGCCTTCGAGTCCGGCGCGGGCTTGCCCGGCCAGCATCAGATAAAGCGAACCTCGCGGCGAGGAGCCCAGCGCCAGTTGCGCGTTGTCGCGGGTGGCCCGCACTACGTCCACCACGTACTCCTTCACGCTGTCGTGCACAAAAATCTTACGTACCGCGGCCTGCGCAGCACTGATTTCGGCCAATGTCGCCCGCGCACTCACCGTCTGCAGCGGGTGCGTGGTTTGCTGGTCGGTCAGGATCGCGGCCTCACTCGAACGGTCGGGGTAACCCAGCGACACGCGGGCCAAAAATCGGTCCAGCTGCGCTTCAGGAAGGGGATACGTCCCCGTCATTTCGATGTTGTTCTGGGTCGCGATGACCATGAACGGCTCGGGTAGCGGGCGGGTCACCCCGTCCACCGTCACCTGGCGTTCTTCCATTGCCTCTAGCAAAGCGGATTGCGTTTTCGGCGTGGCTCGGTTGACTTCGTCCACCAGCACCACGTTCGCAAACACCGGGCCGGGTTGGAATTCAAATTGGTTTGTCGTGCGGTTGAGAATCGAACCCCCCGTCACGTCGCTTGGCAGCAGGTCGGGCGTGAACTGCACGCGGCGGAACTCGCCGCCCAGCGCCTTGGCCAAGGCCTTCGCGAGGGTCGTCTTGCCGACCCCCGGCACGTCTTCGACCAACAAGTGGCCACCACAAAACAGGGTCACAACGGCGTCACGGACGGAATCCGGTTTGCCCACAATCACTCGACTCAATTCAGACTGAAGCGCACTCCCAAGGGTCTTGAGTGCTTCAGCGTCCATTACAGTGCTCCCCACAGCATCTGTCGCTAGCATACGGTTATTTACGCTTTTCGGGCCTAGTTGTAACCGCAATTTTTCATCTAAGTTAAAATTGGTCGTCATGGAGTCTCAGCAAGCGGTTGTCGGTGTCGATTTGGGGGGCACAAATGTCCGTGCCCAGGTCATCCGATCCGACGGTCGCCCGGGGCTCCTGCGACCGATTTCGGCCCCCAGCCAGGCTCAAAATGGCCTCGATGCCACCCTCGACGCCGTGGCGCAAGTGGTGAAGGCCGCCATCGCGGATGCCGGTGAGCCCGTGCGAGCCGTGGGGCTTGCCATCCCCGGGCACGTGGATAACGAAAGCGGGGAAGTCCGCTGGGCCCCCAACTTCGGCGAGTACCGCGACGGGGTTTTCTACTATTGGCAGCATGTGGCCGTGCGCGGCCCGCTCGAAGAGCGGCTCGGCCTGCCGGTGGTGATGGGCAACGACGCCAACTGCGCGGCCCTGGGCGAATACCAGTTCGGCAGCGGCGAAGGGAAGGCCAAGTGTCTGCTCATGTTTACGCTCGGAACGGGCGTAGGGGGCGGGGTCGTACTCGGGCCGGGCAGTGTGGATGGGCAGGCCAGTGGGCCTCTGCTCCTGGTGGGTGGCAATAAGGGCGGCGTCGAACTCGGCCACACCCTCATTGCCATGGGCGGGATGCTGTGCAACAGCGGCGCCTACGGAGCCCTGGAAGCCTACGGCCAAGCCGAGGGCCTGACCGTTCGTGCCCAGAACAAGCTCAAGCGCCGGGGCGCGTCCATCATGAACGACTGGGTGAAGGGCGACCTCAGCCTGGTGACCCCCAAGCTGGTGGCCGAAGCCGCCGACGTGGGTGACCCCCTGGCCCGCCGTGTGTGGGATGAATACGGCACCTACCTCGGCGCGGGCGTGGGCAGCCTGATCAACGTGTTTGCGCCGGACGTAGTGGCCATTGGCGGGCAGATTGCCAAGGCTTGGCCGCACTTTGCCCCGGCCCTCACTATGCAGGCCCGCGACATCGCGGTGCCGAGCCTGATGGATGACGTTCGCATCGTGCGAGCGCAACGCCTGCGTTCGGCGGGCATCCTGGGGGCGGCCGCCCTCGCTCGTCAGCTCGCCTAAGCCGGTCTGAGAACAAGAAACGCCGCCTGAGATCACTCCCGGGCGGCGTTCCTGTTTGCGAATCGAGCCGAATTAGCTCAGCAAGCGCATCGGGCTTTCCAGGTACGCCCGTACGACGTTGATGAACTGAGCGCCCACGGCCCCGTCCACCACGCGGTGATCAAAGGAGGCCGTCATGTTCATGCGCCAGCGCACTTCCACTTCGTCATCCTCCGTCACCACAACCTTCTTGCGGGCCGAAGAGATCGCGAGGATCGCGGCGTTCGGGCCGTTGATGATCGCGCCGAAGTTGTCAACGTCCAGCATGCCCATGTTGCTGATGCTGAAGGTCGAGCCGCTCATTTCATTCGGGCTCAGCTTGCCGGCGCGGGCCTTGGTCACCAAGTCCTTGCTGGCCGCAGCGATCTGGCGCAGAGTCAGTTGGTCGGCGTGGTGGATCACTGGCACCAGCAGGCCGTCATCCACGGCGGCAGCAATGCCAATGTTCACGTTGCCCAGTTGCAGCAGGTGGTCACCTTGGTAAGTGCTGTTCACTTGCGGCATTTCGCGGAGGGCCAGGGCACACGCGCGTACCACAAAGTCGTTGACGCTGATGTTGCCGGCTTCTTCTTCCTTCAGGGCTTCGCGCAGCGTGTAGATCTTCTCCATGTCCACTTCCACGGTCACGTAGAAATGGGGCGCTTCCATCTTGCTCTGGTGGGTGCGCTCGGCAATGATCTTGCGCAGGAAGTTGAGCGGTACCTTCACGTCTTCGGCACTGGCCGTCAACGGGGCGCTCTTGGGGGCAGAACTCGGCATCGAAGACCCCTGCTGGCCAATGGCGGCCACCACGTCCTTGTGCACAATGCGCCCGCCGGGGCCGGAGCCCGTCACCGCGTTCAGGTCCACACCAGCATCAGCGGCCACACGTCGGGCCAGCGGGCTGGCCTTGATGCGCTCGTTGCTGGATGAAGTCGTTGCAGGAGCCGAAGTGGCTTCCGCCGGGGCCTTGCTCGTTTGGGCCGGAGCTTCTTCCGCCGGAGCCGCCGCCGGGGCCGAAGCCTCGCCGCTGCCCCAACCGGCGGGCAGGCTTTCGCCGTCCTTCAAAATGGCTGCGATGGGCCGACCCACGGGCACGGTGTCGCCCGATTGGATCAAGAATCCTGTCAGCTTGCCCCGCCCCGGAGATTCCAGTTCCAGCGTGGCCTTGTCAGTTTGAATCGTGCCGATGACCTCGCCGGGTTTCACCGACTCGCCGTCCTTCTTCAACCATTCGAGGAGAGTGCCCTCCTCCATTCCGTCGCCCATCTTGGGCATGATCACTTCGGTCATGCGCTTTCCTTATGCGACCTGGAGACCCCGTTGTCGCCCGGCGATGTGAGAATACCTGCGAGGCCTCCCGCGCACGCGGACATGGGACTGACACCCGTCCCGGTCCATCACCCTGGCCCGGCGGGGCATACTGCACAACATGCTGTTGACGGAGCGCAATGGGGCGCGATACGCGGTGACTTTGAACCGCCCGGATGTCCGGAACGCCTTTAACGAAGACCTGATTGCCCGCCTCACCGAGGTCTTTCAACAGTTGCCCGAAGGGGTACGGGTCGTTGTCCTGCGCGGCAACGGCAAGACCTTTAGCGCGGGCGGCGACCTCGACTGGATGCGCCGCGCCTCCGAAGTGAGCGAAGAAGAGAACTACCAAGACTGCCTGCGGCTGGCCGAACTCTTCCGCGCCATGGCTACGTGCAAGGCGGTCGTTGTTTCGCTCGTTCATGGGGCCGCCTTTGGTGGGGGGGCTGGCCTCGTGGCCGCCAGTGATGTCGCCATTGCCGAGGTGGATACCAAGTTCAGCTTCAGCGAAGCCCGCCTCGGCTTGGTCCCCGCCACCATTGGCGCCCATGTGCTCCCCAAGATTGGCGCGGGGCATGCGCGGGCCTTGTTCTGCACGGCTGAAGTCTTTGATGCCCGCGAAGCCCACCGCATCGGGTTGGTGCACAAGTTGGCCGAATCCGGCGAACTGGAATTTGTGGCCGAAAGCGTCATCCAGAACATCCTCAAGAACGGCCCCGAAGCTGTCCATGCCTGCAAAATGATGGTGTCCGACGGCCCGCTGACCGCCGAAGCCGCCGCCCGCCTGCTGGCACAACGCCGCGTGAGTGACGAAGGGCGCGAAGGGATCTCCGCCTTCCTCAACAAGCGCAGCGCGTCCTTTGTCGAAGAGGGCCCCAAGGAGTGATTCGCAAGATTCTCATCGCAAACCGGGGCGAAATCGCCATCCGCATCATCCGCGCCGCCCGTGAGATGGGCATCAAGACCGTGGCGGTCTATAGCGAAGCAGACGAAACCGCCCTGCACGTGCAATGGGCGGACGAAGCGGTGTACGTCGGCGGCCCTGAGCCCCGCGAGAGCTACCTCCGCTCCGAAGCCATCCTCGAAGCCGCCAAGGCCACCGGTGCGGACGCTATTCACCCGGGCTACGGCTTCTTGAGCGAGCGCGCCGAGTTTGCCGAGGCCGTGGAGGCCGCCGGGCTCATCTTCATTGGCCCGCCTGCCGCCGCCATGCGCAGCCTGGGCGCCAAGATCGACGCCAAGCGCCTGGCCGTGGAGAATGGCGTGCCGATCGCGCCTGGTTTCTTTGAGCCCGGAGCTTCGGATGAACGCATCTTGCAGGCCGCCCGCGAGATGGGCCTGCCCGTGATGCTGAAGGCTTCTGCCGGGGGTGGCGGACGCGGCATGCGCGCGGTGTTCACCGACGACGAACTGGAAAGCGCCCTCCGCCTCGCCCGCGAGGAAGCCCGCCAAGCCTTTGATGACGACGATATGATGGTGGAGCGGCTCATCACTCAGCCGCGCCATATCGAGGTCCAGGTGCTGGCCGACCAGCACGGGCAAGTGGCTTGTCTCTTTGAGCGCGAATGCAGCCTGCAACGCCGCCACCAAAAGCTGGTGGAAGAAGCCCCCAGCCCGGTGATGACCGACGCCCACTGGCAAACCCTGCGCGAAAGCTGCACCCGCCTGATCCGCGCGGCGGGCTATACCGGCGCGGGCACGGTGGAGTTTATGTACGACCCCCACACGGAGTCGTTCGCCTTCCTCGAAGTCAACGCGCGCCTGCAAGTGGAGCACCCGGTCACGGAAATGATCACCGGGGTGGACCTGGTGCAGTGGCAAATCCGCATCGCCCAGGGCGAACCCTTGGCCCTCGCCCCGGCTCTGATGAACGGGGACCGCACCGCCATCCGGGGGCACGCCATCGAGTGCCGCATCGTCGCCGAAGACCCCAGCAAGGGGTTCATGCCCAGCATCGGCTATCTGCGCGGATGGGCGGCGCCGGTGGGGCCGGGGATACGATTCGACACGGGCTTCGGGCCGGGCCGCGAGGTCACGCGCTACTACGACAGCTTGATTGCCAAGCTCATCGGCTACGGAGCCACTCGCGACGAGGCCGTGAGTCGCACCGTTCACGCCCTGCACGACACCCACATCCTGGGCGTGGCCACCAACGTGGCGTACCTGGGCGATGTGCTCCGCCACCCCGGCTTCCTAGCCGGGGACATTGATACCGGGTTCTTAGGCCGCCACTTTGCCGACTGGCAACCCCCCACCGAGTGGCCGGAGGAACTAGACGCCCTGGTGCAGGCCGCCAGCCAGACTCACACCCCCACCGCTGCCGCCGAAGGGGGCCGCGCCCCGATGTCGCCGGCGTGGGATCGAGCGGACGGGTTCCGGTCGCTGCGCACGCAGTAGGTCGCGCGGCGGGGCGTCCCACCCCGCCCGGGCCGTAACTAGGTTTATTGGAGTTCGCCGTGGTGTGGCCGGGATTCAAAGTTGGGAACGTGGAGGTGCAGACACCCTTGGTGCTGGCCCCCATGGAAGATGTCTCCAGCCTGCCCATGCGCGTCATCGCCAAGCGGATTGGCCAGCCGGGCCTGATGTTCACCGAGTTCGTCAGCGCGATGGCGATCCATTACAACGCCCGCAAGACGTACCGCAAACTTCGCATTGACCCCGAAGAACGCCCGCTCGGTATCCAAATCTTCGGTGCGGACCCCGATGTGATGGCCGAAACCGCCCGCATCTGCGCCGATGCCGGGGCCGACATCATTGATATCAACATGGGCTGCTGGGTGCCTAAGGTGTGCCGCACCGGGAGCGGCGCCGCCCTGCTCAAGGACCCCGACACCGCCGAGCGCATTGTCCGCGCCGTGGTGGACGCCGTGAAGGTGCCCGTCACCGTCAAGGTGCGCGCCGGGTGGGATTACTCGCAGTTTGCGGCTCCTGACCTGGCCCGCCGGTTCCAGGATGCCGGGGCGCGGATGCTCACTCTCCACGCGCGCTTTGCCAAGCAGGGATTTGAAGGTGAAGCCGACTGGGATCTCATCCGCCGGATGCGCGAAGTCGTCACCGTGCCCCTCATCGGCAATGGCGACGTGAAAACCCCCGCCGATGCCCGCCGCATGCGCGACGAAACCGGCTGCGATGGCGTGATGGTGGGCCGTGCCGCCATCAGCAATCCGTGGGCGCTGGCCGCCATTTCCGCTGAGATGCGGGGCGAGGCCGCTCCGCCCCCGCCCACGCTCCTCGAGCGGATTGACGTGGTGCGCGAGCATGCCCGCAGCATGGTGGAATTCGAGGCGGTAGAGAGCGGGGAAGACATCTCGCCGGCGGTGGAATTGCGCGCACTCAGCCGCCTGCGCGGGCAGTTGCCCATGTATATCAAGGGCGAGCCCGGGGCCAGCCAAATGCGGGCCCGCCTCTCCCGCGTAAGTTCACTGCAAGAGCTCGATGACCTTTTGGGCGAATTCTTGACGCTTTCGGCGGCGGCTGTTTAATCCTCCCGCAAGGCACGAGCATATTCTCATTTTCTTCGACTAGAATGTCGGGGACGATGTCGAAACCCACCCTCACCGTGGCCATGATCGGATACCAGTTCATGGGGATGGCGCACAGCAACGCCTATCGCCAGGTGGGCCGGTATTTCGATCTGCCGTGTGAGGTGCGGATGAAGACGCTGGTGGGGCGCCGCGAGGACCGCGTGCGGGCCGCCGCCGACCGCTTTGGGTGGGAAGGCTTCGCCACCGACTATCGCGCCGCGATTGATGACCCCGAGGTGGACATCATCGACATCGGCACGCCGCAGGATTCACACGCCGAGATCGGCATCGCCGCCGCGAAGGCCAGGAAGGTGGTGTTCTGCGAAAAGCCCATGGCCCGAAACCTGGCCGAGGCGGAGCAGTTTATCGAGGCCGTGCGCGCCAGCGGTCGCCCCAGCCTGATTTGGCACAACTACCGCCGGGTGCCGGCCATTGCCTTGGCGCATCAGATTCTTCAGCGCGGTGATCTGGGCGAAATTCGCCACTGGCGCGCCACCTATCTCCAGGATTGGCTGGTCAACCCGCAGGCGCCGCGCGGCTGGCATTTGCAAAAGGAAATCGCGGGCAGCGGCTCGCTTGGTGACATCGGCGTCCATATCACCGACCTTGCCCAGCATCTCATCGGTCCGGTGGCAAGAGTCACTGGTTTTCTTAAGACCATAACCAAAGAGCGCCCCTTGCCGGGTAGCGGCGAAATGGCCCCGGTAGATGTGGATGATGTCGCGATGTGGCTGGCCGAATTTACCAACGGGGTGACGGGAACCTTTGAAGCCACCCGCTTTGCCACGGGCCGCAAGAATTACAACCGATTTGAGGTCAATGGGAGCAAGGGAAGCCTCGCCTTTAATCTCGAACGCTTCAACGAACTCGAAGTCTATTTCGAGGATGGCCCCGCCGAAACTCGTGGATGGCGTACCATTCAAGCGACCGATGGATGTCATCCGTTTATGTCAGCCTATTGGCCGGCCGGGCACGTCATTGGTTATGAGCACACCTTCATCAATACGTTGAAGGATGCCCTCACAAGTCTCACCCTCGGGCAGTCCATCTCGCCGTCGCTCGAAGACGGTCTCCGAAATCAGCGCGTCCTGGATGCGGTCGAACGAAGCGCCGCGTCCAGGACGTGGATTGAAGTGGATTCCGGGCCGACTTAGGCCGCGAGATCGTAGACGTGTTGGGATTCGGGATCGCTTTCGCGAATGGCTTCCCGAATGGATTCTGCGAGGGTCTCCAGTGCTGCCGCGAACTCCGGGGTATCGGCGTCCGCATGGTTCAGGCAGCGCATCAGGAGCTCATAGGCTTGGTTGTAAGGAAAAATGGCCACCACCAGTCCTTCGCGCGCTTCCATGAGATGAAGAATTGGTGACTTTTTCAGCGGCTTTATCGGTAATTCATGAAACCCGGCACCATTTCGGGCGTTAAACACGTAATTATAGGGGGAAAGAGGTCCCCAAATGGCCTCGATTTACCCTCTGATTGCCGCCAGGATGGCCCATAATGAAGAGTAAGGAAGTTCGCATGCGTTCCAAGTCGATCATGACGCTTGCCATGACGGCCGCTATCTCGAGTCTCGCGATAGCTCAGGAAACTGCGCCCGAAAATTCCCAAACTTCCGAAAACACCCTGCCGATCACGGCTCCGAATTTGCGCGCCAACAGCGCGGCGGAATCCATGATCCCCGAGGCCGTGGGTGGCCTCACCGCTCTCGAATTGATCCCGGTCCGTCCGGGTTCCACCCGCGTTCCGCTTCGGCGCGGCCACGTCATGTCGCTCAGCGAGCGCCTTGACCTGGGCGGTCGCATTCTCGATCGCGACCGCGATTACACCGTGGACTACGCGGCGGGCGTCATCGTGCTGCTAGTGCCGGTCCAACAAGGGGACAGCCTGCGCGTCAGCTACCGCTACGACGCCACCAAGGCCCAAACCGGACGCTTTACCGGCGATAACTCTGCCACCACCGCTTCGCTTAGCCTGGTACCGGGCGCCACGTTCGCCCTGGGGATGGGCGTTACCGAGCGGTCCGCCGATGGCCGCGTGACCGTGACCGACATCTACGGACTGGCCAACAATTTCAACGCCGGCGGTCTGCAGATCAAGGGCGGCATCTACGCGGGTGAACGCCGCGCCACCGAATCCGTGGACCTGATGACCGGAGCTGGCTCCGGCGCGCAGGGCGCGCAAGAGGGAAGTGGCCAGGCCATTGTCCAATCCGCCGCGCTGCCCGTGGCCGGGGGCACCATCTCGGTGGACTACCGCGCCATCGATAAGAATTTCATGGGCATGGATGCCCTGGGCGGGGCCGGTTTCAACGCCGACCAGATCAACCAGTTCGCTCGCGAACGCGGCCTCAAGCGCACCAATTTCAGCGCGCGTGGCCTGCGCATGGGCGGCATGGTGCTGGGCTCGGGCATGCACACCGTCGGCGATTCGAACGGAAGCATCGACTGGCGCAGCATGAGCCTGCAATACGGCGGCCTGCAAGTCAATTTCAACTCGCAGACCGTGGACCAAGGCTTCACCCGGTTCAACGATATCGCCGAAGAAGATCGCGGCCAACTCGCCAAGGAGCGCGGGCTGGAACGCACCAATATCGATGCCGTTGCCCAAACGGGCATCGGCAAGTTCGGCTTTACGCAGCTCGGCGTGAGCGAGCAAGGGGTTTCCGACCTCCGCCGCCGCGCCCTCAGCTACGAAGGGCTCAACCTCAAGCTCCACTGGTTCGACCAGCACGTGGAAGATGGTTTCCGCCGCTTTGGCGATCTGCGCGAAGGCGACCGGGGCCAACTGGCCAAGGAAGTCGGCATGCGCCGCGAGAACTTCTCGTTCGCGCTGGCCGGACCGACCGCGCTCAGCTACACCTCGCGTATTCTGCGTGACGACACGGGTCGCCTCAACCAACAAGATTTGCGCCTCACGGCCGGCCGCCTCACTTTGGATCACCGCTTCTACGCGATGAACTCCGGGTTTGAGCGATTCGGATCGCAATCCGGCGAAGAAATCAACGGCGCGGTGCAGTCCATCGTCGCCATGATGGGTCCGGGCGTGAATCCGCACGGCAACGACGCCCGCATGCTGGCCAACAGCCAAGGGATGGAGCGCACCTACTGGGGCGGCAGCTACGGCCTCAGCGCCAACAGCACCGTCACCGGCAACTGGTTCCGCCTTGGTAGCAGCGAGGGTGGCATCGAAGTTCAGCAGTTCGGCATCACGTCTAAGAACCTGAATCTCGCTTTGCGCACGCAAACGAGCAGCGACTCGTTTGAAGATCGCACGGCTCTCACGGCCACCGAGCAACGGATCCTGGGCGTGGATACCGGTTTCGACCGCACCAATGCCGACCTCAGCATGAACCTGGGCGGCGCCCGCCAGCTCACGGCCAGCTACTTCAGCGCCAACGATCTCCAGGGCGATCTGAACCGTCAATGGTTCCAGTATAAGGACAAGGGATTCGAAGCCACCTACCGCCACCGGTCGGTGGACCAGGCCTTCGGCGCGTTCCGCAGCCTCAATGATGGCGAGCGCGACCTCTTCGGGGCCATGCGCGGCAACTCGCAGACCGAGTCGCTGGTCAATTGGGCCGTCAACAAGAATCTCAACCTGCAGTACGCCTCCAACTCCGGCCAGTCCGAAGACGGCGTCACGCAGTTCAATAACAGCGACATCAAGGCCCAGATCAACCTGGACCGCCTCACGCGCATCAATCTGCAACTGTGGGAGAACAACCGGTTCGACCCCACCGCCAGCCTGCTGGACCAGAGCTACCGTCACTTCGAACTCTTCCGCAACATGGGTCGCCTGGGCGAGCTCACGCTCCGCCGCGAGGAATCGAGCTGGGATGGTAGCGAAGAAAATCGACCGGATAGCACCCGCGACACGCTGGTTTACCAAACGCAGCTTAACAGCACGACTTCGATCCGCACCGAGCACAGCGAAGCTAAGTTCGAAGACGGCACCCGCGAGACTTTGCGCTCGAACACCATCAACACGCAACTCACGCCGCGCGCCGGCGTCAGCGTCACGGATAGCCATATCGACCGGGACAACTCGCAGCCGGACCAAACCCGCCGCGACTACGGCTTCTGGCTAGACTTCGGCAGCAACATCCGCCTAAACTGGAATTCAGCTCGCAACCTGAACGGGGCCGGCAATGCCACGCGCGACCAACGCTTGGGCCTCACCGCCGGGCAGTTCTCGGGCATGCAAGTCGGCGGCGATTACCGCCACCAGGGCTGGGATGGCCAGCGCGACCTGCACCAGGGCAACTTTAGTCTTTCTAACATCAAGCCGATGGATTGGGGCTTCCTCAAGGACGTCCGGTTCAACTTCACGGCTGACACCCACCGCGACCTGGAACAGTGGAAGAAGGAAAACCGTTCCATGGGCTTTGGGGGCCGCTCGGGCAACTTTGGCTTCGGTTTCGACTACCGCAGCCAGATCGACGCCCTGCAGCAGCGCGCGATCGACCGTGTGTTCACCGTCAGTACGGATACCACGGGCAAGGCTTCCATCCGCGCCGACATCCACTATAACGTGCGCACCATGCCGGACAACAGCATGGTGATGGTCCGTGATTTCCGCTTTATCGCTGGCGCCGGGCAAACCTGGTCCGTCTCGCACGAGATGAAGACCAACCCGCTGCGCGATGAATCCCGCGCCCTGCTGGGCAGCGTCGCCACCGAGTGGCGCGTCAACCAGTGGCGCATTGGCTACAACGGCCTGGATGATGCCAAGCTCGGCCTCGTCTTTGATGAAAAGATCAACGACAACACCAAGCAGCTCATCCGCAGCATGGGGATTGACGCGACGCTGTTTGCCAGCTCGCCGAGCCCGCTCCGCCTGGAATACCGATTGAACCAAGACGAGCGCAACAATAAGCGTCAAACCCGTCACTGGTTCTCGTTGGCCTACGACCAGCGCCCCGGCCCGAACCAGACATTCGGGATCTCGGTGACGAACCTGAACTGGGAACACGCCCGCCCGCAGTCCTTTGCCCCCAACCAGTGGGGTCTGCGGTTCGACTACTCGTTCCGGTTCTGAGGTCTCGACGCGCGCGGCAAGGAGGCCCTAGTTAGCTACCGTACGGGAGCGATGCCGATTGAGTGCAGCTCGGAACCCAAAGCCTATAGCGACCAAGGCCATGCCCGATCCGATAGTCACTAGCGGCAGTGAAGCTGCCAAAGTAAGGCACGCCACCAAGCCAAGCCCCGCAATGACGTCCGGATACCGCTTGTCGGACTTCTCCATCCGTAGGGCAGCGATGTTGGTCACGGTGTAATAAAGCAGGATCGCAAACGTGGCCGTCGAAACCACCCATTCGATCGTGCCGAACAAAGTGAGAAGCAGGATCACAGTGCCCGTGAACAGAATTGCGCGGTCCGGCACTCCCCACCGCCCGTGAACGTGGTTCAGAAAGCCAGGAAGGTCATGCCGGCGCGCCATCGCCAGCATCACTCGACTTATCCCGAGCACCTGACTTAGTAAGACGCCCAGCATCGCGGTGGTTGCTCCGACTCCGACCCACGCGACAAGATCTTGCGAGCCAACGCGAAGCGCGACCGTGGCCAGTGGTGAGGAGGAACGGGAGATGGCATCGGCCCCCACGGCCCCCACGGCAGTAAAGGCCACCAAGAAGTAGAGCAGGGTTGCCGAACCCAAAGAGATGAGAATGGCCCGAGGAATAGTTCGACTCGGTTCGCGGACTTCCTCGGCCAATGTGGCTATTCGGGCATAACCCGTATAGGCGAAGAAGAGAATTGCGGCGGACTGCAAGGTCGATCCGTAACCGGCTGGGGAAAAGGGCACCAAGTTCTCTGGCCTGTAGTTGGGGAGGCCCCGAATGACAAAGTAGATTAGAGAGGATAGGGTCACCGCAACGATGAGTTGATTCAGGCGCCCGGCCTTCTTCACTCCGAAAAGGTTCGCCACGGTGAGGAGGACAACGGCGGCAACCCCCGCTCCCCGGGCGGAAACCCCGGGGAATAGCTGCGCACAGTAGCTACCAAATCCCAAGGCCACGGTGCCTCCGGCGGCAATTTTGCTCGCCAAAAAGGTCCAGCCCGCCGCAAAGCCGGCGTGGGGATGGACGACTTGGTACCCGTACTCATAGGTGCCCCCCGAAGTCGGGAAGCGCGCCGCCAACTGCGCGGATGACAGCGCATTGCAGGTCGCCACCAGGGCCGCCAGCACCAGCCCCGCCAGGAGGGAGGGCCCGGCGATGCCCGCCGCGACCCCAATGACCACAAATATCCCGGCCCCGACAATGGCACCCAGGCCGACGCCCACGGCATCCCGCAATCCTAGTTCCCGGCGGAGTGCCGGGGCGGGCTCAATCTGCACGAGCGATTCGGTCGGCAATGCGTTTATCCAGAGACCAGGGTCCGGCTCCGACGATGAGGAGGAAGAGCGATCCGAGGGTCATGGACCAGTCGTTGCGCGAGTCGTGCGCCGCTTTCCAAAAGCCCTCTTCCATCAGGATAGGCACCTTAGTGGTGGTGACAGCAACAGTCATGATGACCAGGAGCGGCACCGTGGCCAGACGCGTGAAAAAACCGAGAAGAATCAAGGCTCCGCACAGAGTTTCGAACGACGCGACAAAGGGGCCAAGGAACTCAGGGTTGGGTAGCCCAATCTTCATGAACCGCCCCGTGCCGCGCTCCAGGTACAAAAACTTCTGGATGCCTTCGGAAAGAAAGGTTCCTCCGACCAGCAAGCGAATCAGGGTTGTGGCGGCAGGGGCAGATGTCTGTACGATACGATGAATCAGCGACTTCACTTGACTTCCACATCTATTTTGGCCGGTCGAATCGATTGTTAGTGCACCCTTGACGAGGGATGCCCCGTAAGGGTGCCACCAGCAAGCCTGCTGACGGTACATCCGCCGGACATTCCTCACCCTGGTAACCCGGCGGGCAACCCCCCGCGCCAAACAGGGAAAACCATGTCCGGAGCCCACTCTTAAGCATGACGTTTTCGATGATTGCCGCCTTTCTCGCTGTGGTCGCCATGGTAGCTGCCTGGGAATTGACCAAAGACGCTTTGCGACAACCTGAACCGTAACGACAAGACTTCCTTCCCCTCGTCTGGTCCGCTGATTGGCCCGCCCCGTCAGGGGTGGGTCATCGGCATTTTTGGCCCCCTCGAATTTCGACGAATGCCCGCCAAAGCCCCACATAACGGGCCTCTCAAAACTTTTTTCACTTTTTTTGGGATGAGAATGGGATGCCAAACGCATATACATGATTCTACATGAACTTGTATGTTTGAACCTAGCACTTTTGCCAGCCACCCAGTACCACGCCAATAACGTCCAAAAAACGGGGAAAACGGGGGTTGACAGGTAAGTCCCGTCCCAGTATCATAACAACATCAGCCCGCACAAGGAGTCAGGGTTGAAGGCCGGGAGCCGAAAAAATTCAGCCGGGGGAGCCGCCATGGAGGGCAGCAAGCCCGGCTTCGAATTTCTAGGAACCCGACCGCTCGGAGCGATAAAGGTGGCAACTGCACCCATTTTTGGCCTTGGTCACACTGGCGAAGATTCCGCCAAGGTGGACAGCAAAAATCGCCTCCTCATCACCAAGCCCAAGCGGGACTATCTCTGCCCCGTAGGCACCAGCGATTTCGTATTTGTCATCGGCGACATGGGGCAGATCATTTGCTACCCCGTCAGCAAGTTCAACGAAACCTTTAAGCCGCTTCTAGAGCCCGAGATGCACGAGACCGGCAAGATGGATCTCGCGCGCGAAATCCTTGGCACCTCAGTGGCCGGTCGTTTCGATAATGTAGGCCGCTGCGTGCTACCGCAATCTCTGTGCAAGCGCGCCAAGATCACCGTCGGCGAGGATGTCATCGTCATCGGGGCTCCGGGCCACATCGAGCTCTGGTCGAAAGCCCAGCGCGAACTCTTTTTCGAGGACACCCAAGGCTACAACGAGAAGTGGCGCACCTTCATTCAGGATGCGCGCACTCGAATGCGGGAGGGCCGCTAATGACGACACATGCCCCCGCCCACGTCCCGGTGATGTTTGACGAAGTGATGGAGGCTCTGCGCCTAAGCCCCGGCATGGTGGCCGTGGATGGCACGCTGGGCCTCGCGGGTCACGCGCGCGAGATCGCGCGCCGCATTGCCCCGGGCGGCAAGCTCATCGCTTTCGATTGGGATGACCGCATGATGTCCATCGCGCGCGAGCGCCTGGCCGAAGTGGAAGGCTGCGACGTGCAGTACGTCCACGAGGATTACCGCGCTATCCCTGAGGTTCTGCAAAAGCAAGCCGAACCGGGCGCCGACGCCATTTTCATCGATATGGGCCTCAACAACGCCCAGATCGAAGACGCCGAGTACGGCATCTCCTTCCTCCGCGAAGGCCCGCTGGACATGCGCATGGACAAGCGCCGGGAAACCACGGCCGCCGACTGGCTGAACCATGCCACCGCCCAGGAGATTGAGGACGTGCTGTTCAATGAAGGTGGAGAGCGCTGGGCGCGCCGCATTGCCGCCACCATCGTCGAGCGCCGCAAGACCAAGCCTCTGGCCACCACTACGGACTTGGTGGATTGCGTGATGGCGGCCATCCCGGCGGCCAAGCGAGATCCGCGCATCCACCCGGCGACCCGCACGTTTCAGGGGGTCCGCATCTTCATCAATGATGAGTTAGAGGACCTCGGCGAGAGCGTCACCGCCATCGCCCAGTCACTACGCCCGGGCGGCACCATGGTGGTGCTGGCCTACCACAGCGGCGAAGATGGCGCGGTGAAGCACGCCTTCCACGCCCTGGCCCGCACGGACGAATTCTCCGAACCCCACCGCAAGCCAGCCCGCCCCAGCGAGGCGGAAGTGGCCCGCAACCCGAAGGCCCGCAGTGTGCGCCTGCGCACCCTGGTGCGCCAACCGAAATCCAAGAAGAAAGCCCCGGAAGGTGCTGCATGAAAACCACCACGCCCCCTCGACCCCAAGTCACATCTCCGCAACCGTCCCCCACCACGTCGCGTCCGCGTGCCGTGCGAGTGGCCACTCCGGTCGCCGCCCCGGTGGCGAAGCCGGTGCGCAGCCGGGCCCGGGCGGGTACCAATGCGTGGATCTGGGCGGCGGGAGCCTTCTTTGTGGCGTTTGCCTCCAGCACCCTCACGGCGGAATCGCAGGCCGCCCGTCAGCGGGCCGAAGCCAACCGCATGCGCCACGAACTAGATGCGATCCGGGCCGAGTCCGATCTGCTGACTGACCAGATTCAAATGCGCACCAACACGGCCGCTTGGGAAACCTACGCCATTGGCAACGGCATGCGATACGTGGGCGCACCGGAAGAACCTACGGAAGCGGAAGCCGCAGCCAATGCCTCTAACGCCAATGTCCGCCAGCCCCAGGGAGGTGCCCGCCGTGGCTAATCCGCGCCGCCGCGCCGGCAACGCCAACGTTCTTCGCTCGCGCTCGTCCACCGGAGCCATCGCGCTCGGCTGCCTGGCCATCGCCTGCGTCGGCAGTCAGGCTTACGCACAGTTGATGCGCCCCGAACCCGCCGCCAAGCGCCACAGCACCTCGGAGAAGACCGTGATGCGTGGCACGCTCTTGAGCGCGGACGGGGAAGTGCTGGCCGAGACCACGCCGAGCTACGAACTGCGCCTGGATGACCGCCGCAGTCCCATGAGCTACGCCTTCTACGCCGACCTCGCCGCTGCCACTGGCCTGGGCATGGTGGAGTTCGATCGCCCGCGCAACAACGGCGAGTTTGTCCGCCGCTGGAATGTGGAATTAAGCTCTGAGCGCACTCGACAAGTCGAAGCCGTAAAGAAGCGCTGGAAGGCCGACGGTCTTTCGCTGGAACGCCGCGAAACCCGCCGCTACCCGGCCGGCCGTGACGCCATCAGTGCCGTGGGTTACTTCAACCCCGAAATTGAGATTGACGGCAACCCGTTTTTGATTGGAGCCGAGCGCTCCGCCGATGCCATGCTGTCGCAGGAGGGTGTCCGGCCCGGTCGCGGAAAGTCCGTGACTCTGACCCTCGACACCCAACTGCAACAGGAGGCCATGCGTGTCATCACCCAAGCGGTGGAACGACACAAAGCGACCGGCGGGGCCGTGATTGTGATGGACCTGTACACCGGAGACCTTCTGGCCCTGGCCAGCGCTCCCGTGTTTAACCCCTACAGTCGCGATCCGCAGGAGCGCTCGGGCTACAACTACGCCTACACCAACCCGTACGAGCCGGGTTCGATCATGAAGCCGATCACTGAGGCCCTCGCCTTGGAAACCGGCCAGGTGGGCGAGAACTGGTCCTACGAATGCGATGGCGCCATGACCGTGTCGGGCCACTCCATCCGCTGCACGCACGTGCACGGCTACGTCGGCCTCAACCAAGCCATGGAAGTCAGCTGCAACGGTGCCGCCATGACGTGGGGGGCCACCGTCGGCCACGAGCGCATGAGCCGCTTCTTTGAAGAAAGCGAACTGCTCAAGCGGCCGGGGCTCGGCCTGGGCGGGGAATCCATTGGCGTCATCCAAGAGGACGATGCCAAGCGGCTCCAACTCGCCACCTGGTCCATCGGGCAGTCGGTTCAGCTCACGCCCATCCGCATGGCCAGCCTGTATTCCATCCTCGCCAACGACGGTTTGTATACGCCGCCGAACATCATCGCCAAGGTGGACGGGATGCCGTATCAGCGGCCCGCACCGCGATCGGTGATTGAAGCCAAGGCGGCTCGGCGTGCGTTCCAAAGCATGATTGGGGTCATTGAGTCGGACAACGGAACCGGTAAGCACTTGCGCCTGAATGGGGTGCCGCTCGCCGGAAAAACGGGCACCGCCCAAAAGACGGTGAACGGGGTGACGCGGGGCAGTAAGAACTACGTCGCCAACTTTGCGGGCGTGGTGCCCGCCGACAATCCCCGCGCGGTGATTGTGGTGGTGGTGGATGACCCGAAGGACGGCCAGTACTATGGCGGCCAGGTTTCGGGGCCGGTGTTCCGCGAGATGGCGCAAGCCGTCATGCGCATGCCGCAGCGCCGCACCATCCCGGGGCCTAGTCTTGAGGTCGAGGCCGAGCGGCTTCCGGCCCGCCCCAGCGGTACGATGACGCCATGAGCTTCACCCTCCGGGGTTTGTCTTTGGCTTCCGGTTTGGCCTCCGCCCGCATGGTGGGCGGGGACCGTGAGATCACGTCCGTCACTGCCGATTCCCGCGCGGTGGGTGCTGGTTCGTTGTGGGTGGCAATGCCCTCCGCCCGGCGGGATACGCATGAGTTCTTGCCCGATGTGGCGTCGGCCGGGGCCAGCGCCGTCGTGGTGCGCGAGGAGTCGGCCCTGGATCGGGCGCAAGAACTGGGTCTCGATGCGATTTTGGTGACCCGCACCGGGCGCGAGTGGCACCAAGACCTGGCGAAGCTGATTGCGCCGGTATGTGGCAACCCGGGCCGCGAGTTGCAGCTCTATGCCGTGACGGGCACCAATGGCAAAACATCCACCGCGATTTTCTTGGCCCAGATGATGGGGTGCCAATACATGGGCACCCTGGGATACGGCTCGCCGGACACCCTGAGCACCCTGGAGAACACCACGCCCTTCCCAGTTGAGCTTCAGAACCTGCTGGGCGGCATGGCGCGGGGCGGCGCCCGCACCGTGGCGATGGAAGTGAGTAGCCACGCGCTGGAAGAAGCCCGAGTGGCCGGTCTCGGATTTGACGTGAGTGTGCTGACCCACCTGAGCCAAGATCACCTGGATTACCACGGCACGATGGAGGCTTACGCCGCCGCCAAGAAGCGGCTCTTTACCGAATGGGCGGATGTGGCCCGCGGCCTGGGCAAACAACCTCGCTTTGCGCTCAACATCAGCGACCCCTACGGCGCGGCGTGGCTCGCCGACGTGCCCGATGCCATCACCTACGGCACCGCCGATGCCCACGTCGAAGTGCACGCCTCTGAAATGCGCGTGGATTCGATGGTGCTGGATGTCCGCACGCCTTCCGGCAGCTTCCGAGTTCAGCCGGGAGTGGGCGGGGTCTTCCACCGCGAGAACTTTGCCAGTGCCATTGCCGCCCGGGTGGCGGGGGGCGCCTCCAACGCCGATCTTGAACAAGAACTGGCCCGCGTGACGCCCGTGAGGGGCCGTTTTGAACCCGTCCCTAACGATCTTGGCCTCGATATCATCGTGGATTACGCCCACACGCCGGATGCGCTCACGCAGCTTCTCCGTAGTGTGCGCGCGCTGCAACCCCAGCGAATCATTGCCGTCTTCGGCTGCGGTGGCGACCGCGACCGCACCAAGCGTCCGAAGATGGCGGCGGCGGTGGCGAGCGATGCCGACCTGGCCGTGGTGACCAGCGACAACCCCCGCACCGAGGACCCGCACGCCATCTTGCAGGACGTGGTGGCGGGCATCCCGACGGGTTTCCCGCACAAAGTGGTGGCGGATCGCCCCGAGGCGATCGCCCGTGCTGTGGCCCTTGCTGAGCCAGGCGACATCGTGGTGATTGCGGGCAAGGGCCACGAGGATTACCAAATCATCGGCCACACGAAGTACCCCATGGATGACCGTGATCTGGTCCGCGCCGGACTGGAGGCTCGCCCGTGAATCTAACCTCCGCCGAACTCGCTGCTCGCCTCGGCGGGGTGCTACACGGCCCTTCCACGGACCTTACGAACTTTGCCACCGACAGCCGCGAAGCCGGGCCGGGCACTGCCTTCTTATGCATCCAAGGGGCGCAGGTGGATGGCCATACGTTCTGGCCGCAAGCCCTTGCCCAGGGGGCCGCCGTGGCCGTGGCGGAGCGGGAAGTCAAAGAACCCTACATCCTCGTGCCGAACCTGGTGGAAGCCCTGGCCAACCTCGGCCGCAGTTGGCGGGCCGAGTGGTCGCACCCGGTCATCGGTATCACTGGTAGCAACGGCAAAACCACCACCAAGGAGCTGATCGCCGCCGCACTGCGCTCCCGGGGTCCGGTGCTCAAGAGCCCTGGGAACCGGAACACCGAATACACCTCGCCGCTGGTGTGGGCGGAGGCGGCGGGCAAAGGCATTGCCGTGATAGAAATGGCCATGCGCGGCTTCGGGCAAATTGCGCACCTGGCCCGCATTCACCAGCCAACCCTGGGGATCATCACCGGCATCGGCACCGCGCACGCCGAAATGGTGGGCAACCGCGAAGGCATCTTCCGCGCCAAGAGCGAGCTTCTGCACGCCTTGCCCCCGGGTGCAACCAGCATCCTGCCCGCCGATGACGATTTCATCCAAGACCTCCGCGCCGCCGCCCCCGGGCCGGTGCGCACATTCGGCTTTGCCCCCGAATCCGACGTGGTCATCACGGGTTACCGCGCCCTCAGCCTCACCGCCTGTCAAGTCGCCGTGCGCGTGGATGGCACGCCTTACGAGTTTGAGCTGCCCACGGTGGGCCGGCACAACGCCAAGAACGCCGCCGCGGCCATTGCCGTCGCTACGGCAGTGGGCATTGACCCCGCCACCGCCATTGCAGACCTCGCCCACGCGGAGTGGCCGCCCATGCGCCTCGAAATCCGCGAGCGGGATGGCGTGACGATCATCGTAGACACCTATAACGCCAGCCCGGATAGCACCGTCGCCGCTATCCGCAGCCTGCGCGAGGCCCCCATCGCCGGCCGCCGCCTAGCCGTTCTAGGTGAAATGCGCGAACTCGGTGACTTCTCCGAGGGCGGTCACCGCCTCGTTGGCCGCGCGCTCATGGAATCCGAACTGGACGCCGTGCTCCTCACGGGTGGTCCCACCAAGTTCATCGAAAGCGAAGCCGTGCAAGCCGGATTCCCGCCCGAGCGGATCCAATCCCTCGAATCCCCCGACCCGGTCGCCATCCACACCTGGATGCAGCAAGCCAAGCCCGGCGATGCCATTCTCCTCAAAGGCAGCCGCGCCCTCGGCCTGGAGCGCGCCCTGGAGGTCGCCACGAATTGAAGCCCGAGCATTTTCTCATCCCCCTGGCGGCGGCGTCGGTTTTTGCCCCGCTCTGGATGGCCGCCCTCCGCGCCATGCGCAGCGGTCAAAACGTGAGCGCCCACCTGGCCGAGCACGCCCACAAGCAGGGAACCCCCACCATGGGCGGCATGATTATGCTGGTGGCGATGCTGGTTGGGTGCGCCGTCAGCATCCCCGCGCCCTACAACATTTCGGCCTTGGCGCTCGTCCTCGGGTTTGGCGCCGTGGGCTTCATTGACGACTACGTGGTGCCCCGCCGGGTGCAGGGTTCACGCGGGCTGGGTTGGAAGCCCAAACTCGCCATGCAGGTGGCGGCCAGTGTCGGTAGCTTGTGGCTGGGCGGCTTCCGCGAGGTCACGCCCTTCCTCATCGGGGTCTTCCTCCTGCTCTTTATGAGCAACGCTTACAACTTCGCTGATGGCCTCGACGCCCTGGCGGGCGGCCTCGGTGTCATCCTTGCGGGCACGCTGGGATTGTGGGCGTGGGCCACCGACAACACCGCCATCGCCATCGCCATGGGCGTGCTGGGGGTCGGGTTCTTGCCGTTCCTGGCGTTCAATCGTCCGAAGGCCAAGGTATTCATGGGCGACGTCGGCGCGCTGCCCATCGGGGCCATCTTTGGCTGGGCGTTCTTGCTCCTGGGCACCAACGCGCAGGGGCAAATCATGCCCGCCGCCTTCTGGCCGTTGCTGGTTATCTCCATCGTGATGCTGATCGAGCTCATCCCCGTGCCGCTCCAAATCGCTAGTGTGAAGCTGCGCGGCAAGCGGATGTTCTCGTTCAAGACGCCGGTGCACCACGGCTTCCAGAGTGCGGGCTGGCTGGAGCCCCGCATCGTCGCGATGTTCTATGTGGTGCAGATCCTCGTCAGTGCCGTCGGTTTGGCGATGTTCGCCCCTACCCGGCCTTATGCGCCGTATCTCGCCGCCGGCTTGCTCCTCATTCTCGTCCTCAGTCCGTGGCGCTGGTCGCAGTGGGCTGCAGATAAGGTTAAACCCGTCGAGCCCGCCCCGCAAGCCACCCCGGGAGAAGCCTGATGCGCCTGGCCGTTCTTGGACTCGGGATCAGCGGGGTCGCAGTGGCCCGTGCCGTCGTGGAGCAGGGCTGGACGCCCGTGGTCTACGACGAACGCATGGCCGAAAGCCCGGCCACGCTCCGCAATTTGGATGCCCTCGGGGCCATAGGTGTAGAGGTTGTCACCGGCTGGTTTGGGCGGCTAGCCGACGACGAATACGATGTCCTGGTGGTCAGTCCGGGGTTCCCGCCGCAGCACCCGGCCATCCTGGCCGCCGACCGCGCGAGCAAGCCGGTGTGGGGCGAAATCGAGTTTGCCTTCCGCATAGCTAAGGCTCCAATGGTGGCCATAACGGGCACCAACGGGAAGAGCACGGTCACCGTCCTCACCTGGAAGCTCGTGAGCTCCAGCGGTCGGCGCACCTGGCTGGCGGGGAACATCGCCGGCAGTGGCTACTCCGAGCACACCCTCACCGATGCTGCGCGTCTCGCCGCCCCCAAGGACATCATCGTGGCCGAAATCAGCAGCGCCCAACTGGAACGCATTGACACCTTCGCCCCCCAAGCGGCCTGCGTGCTCAATGTCACTCCCGACCACCTGGACCGCTATCCCGACTTCGCCACTTACCGCGCCACCAAGCTCAAGTTGCTGGACGCCGTGGCCGACGGCGGCACCATCGTCCGCATCGCGGGCGCTCCGGGCCTTGAGGACCTCGACCCCGCTCGCCCCGAAGTCATTGTCAAAACCATCGTAGAAGCCAGCATCGCCGATCCCAACCTCGATCTCCCGGCGGGCACGCCGCCGCTCAACTGGGAAGATGTGGCCATCTACGGGCGCATCGGGCGCAGCAACTTCGCCGCTGCGTACCACCTCGCCTGCGCCGTGGTTCCGAACGTTGACCCCCACCTTGCCCTCCAGGGCTACACCGGCCTCACGCACCGCATGGAGCGCGTAGGCGAGCGGGACGACATCCTGGTCATCAACAACTCGATGTGCACCAACCCCGGGGCCGTCATCGCCAGCAGTCAGTCGCTCAATCGGCCTCAAATCCTGCTCATGGGTGGGCACGACAAGGGCCTCGATTTCACGCCCGTAGCCGAATATCTCAAGACCCAACCCCACCAGGCCATCCTCTTCGGCCCGGTGACGGAGAAGTTCCGCGCTTGCCTGGATGCGCCCCACGTTCCCGATTTACCGGCGGCCTTTGCCTTAGCCGTCGAAAAATGTGCAAAAAAGGGGGCCATTCTTCTCGCTCCGGGTTGCGCTAGCGCCGAGCCATACGCTAACTTTAAGGAGCGCGGAGATCACTTCCGCGACATTGCCAAGGAATGGCTTGAAATATGACAAGGGTCACCGGACGCGACCCGCTATTGACCGCATTGGCGAGCCTCGCCACGGTTCTTGGCGTGTTTTTTGTATGGAATGCGGCGTACGTGCAGAGCGCGGCCGAGGGAAGGGTATTTCCTTGGGACCCCATCATCACCGTTTTCCAGTTCCTGTTCGTGGCCCTTCCGCTCTATTTGTGGATTAGCAGCCAAAAGGAATCCCGCCTTCGCAAGCTCGTTCTGCCCGCTGGCATCCTCTCTTTCCTCCTCCTCGCATCAGTTCCGCTGGTAGGGATCAAGCGTAATAACGCTCGCCGCTGGCTGGGCATCCACGATACGCCTTTGGTCATCCAACCGGCTGAGTTTGCCAAGCTCGGCATCGTTTTGGCGCTGGCCCTCGGGCTAGCGCTTTACTGGGAGCGCCGCGCCCAGCGCACTAACCCCAAGGCTCGTCGCCTGCCCGGGGCCGCCAAGTATTGGGTGTGGCCCACGGTCGGCACGTTCCTGATGGCCGGAGCCGTCATCGCCCAGCCCGATATGGACACCGCCGCCGTCATGGCCCTCATGAGCGTGCTCATGCTGTGGATGGGCGGCATCAATCGCCGCGTGGTACTCACGTTGCTCACCGGGGGCGTCGTTTTGCTCCTGGCCGTGGCTGCTACCGCGCCCTACCGCTTTGAGCGCATGATTAAGCACTTCGACCGCGAAAACATCGCGGTGCGCGAAGGGGTGGGCTACCAAACCGCCATCAGCTCGGATGCGATCAACCGGGGCAACCTCTTTGGGGTGGGCTTCACCGAAGGGCAAGCGAAGGTTAAGCTCCCCGAGGTCACCAGCGACTACATCATGACGACGGTGGGCGAAGAGTTCGGCTTCGTCGGCTTCCTCATCGCGTTCTGCGTCATCGCCGGCATCGTGGGGCGGCTGTGGTACCTGTCCCTGCGCATGAATGGCCTCTTCGGCCGCTTCGTGCTCCAAGGTTTGTGCGTGTGGATGGCCCTGCAGGCGGGGCTCAACCTGATGATGGCCAACGGCACCCTGTGGACCATGGGCTTGCCGATGCCGTTCTTCAGCGACGGATTCTCGAGCTTGCTCGCCCTCTGGATTGGCCTCGGTATAGCTCAAGCCTGTTTACGCGAAGACGCGGCCTACGAGCCGGTGGATGAGTCGTTCTTTGAAGAAGACGAGCCCGTCCGCCCGACCCGTCGCGCCCGCCCCGTGCGCCGACCTCTGCCGCAAGCAACGCGCCGCCCGCAGGCTCAGCCTAAGCGGTGTCCCGCCCCCCAGGCGGTGCGCAAGCCGGCACCGCAACCCGTACGCAAGCCTGCGCCGCGACCCAGTGCCAAGACGCCCGCGCGGCGTCCGGTCCCGGGGTCCCCACAGTTCCAATCCATGCAAAGGGAGGCAGCCTATGCGTCTGGTCGTGACCGGCGGCGGAACGGGCGGACACGTCTACCCGGCGCTTGAGGTCGCTCTCGGCGCCCAGCGGCGCGAGTGGGATGTCCAGTACTTCGGGAGCTTCCGGGGCCAAGAAGGCGACGCGTGTCAGCGCGTCGGCTTGCGCTTTACGGCCTTTGCCAGTGAGCCGGTGTATTCGCTCAAGACATTCCGGGGCCTGCGGGCGCTGGTGCGGCTTTACCAAGCCAGCTTGCAAGCGGGGAAGGCCCTGCGCCGCGAAGGGGCGGAAGCCGTTTTTGCCACCGGGGGCTATTCCAGCGCGCCGATTTTGCGGGCGGCTCAGCGTCTCGGCATTCCCACCGTTTTGCACGAGCAGAATGCCGTCCCTGGCCGTACGCAACAACTGATGTCGAAGCGGGCGGCGGCGGTTTGCACGGTGTTCGCCGAAGCCGAATCTCACTTCCCCGGGGCGCGGGTGGTGCGCACCGGCATGCCCGTGCGCAAGGCGCTGCGCGATAGCGCCCAGGGGCGACTCTTTGAAGAAGGCATCTCCCACAGTGCCCCGGTGGTGCTGGTGATGGGCGGTTCGCAGGGAAGCGCGGCCCTGAATGATGTGGCGCTCACCTGCGCGGCCCGCATGGCCCGCTCCGAAGTGCAGTGGATTCACGTCACCGGACCCAAGCACTACAAAGAGACTCTGGCCTCCAGCAACAAGTTGGCGATCAAGAGTGACTACTCCGTGCGCCCCTATTTGCAAGAGGACGACCTGGCGGCGGCCCTGTTCTCGTGTGCAGTGTGCGTGAGCCGAGCGGGCGCGGGGACCCTGGCCGAGCTGGCCGCCTTCCGCAAGCCCTCGATTCTCGTCCCGTTCCCCAGCGCATTTGGCGACCACCAAACGCGTAATGCTTCAGAATTTGTAGAGATGGGCGCGGCCGAATTGATCCCTCAAAGTGAACTCACGCCGGCAGGCCTCGAAGTGCGCATCCTTAAATGGCTGAGCGATGCCGATGCCGCCCGCCACGCCCGCGAGGCGTTGGCCCAATGGGATCGCCCGGACGCCACCGAACTCGTCCTCAATGAGATCCAAAAGGCGGTGAAGGCGTGAGCCGCCCTTACGAGCGACCGGAATGGTTCGCCGGTGCGGATGCGGCGCAACAGAGCACTGGGTTCTTCTTCGTGGGCATTGGCGGGGCCGGCATGAGTGGGATTGCCCGCGTGCTCCACCAGCAAGGATTCCGAGTTTCGGGAAGTGACCGCACCGCCAGTCTCGTCACTGACCGTCTGGTGGCCGAAGGAATTCCCGTCACCATCGGTCACGCCCACGCTCGCCCCCACGAGGGCGACTTGGTGGTCGTCACCGATGCGGTGGAACTGGAAGAATCGCCGGAGGTGGCATGGGCCCGCGAACACGGACGCCCGCTCTGGCGACGAAGTCAAGCCCTCGCCCACGCCCTGCGTGACTACAAAGTTATCGCCGTTACCGGCACGCACGGCAAAACCACCACCACCACAATGCTCGGCGAAGCGCTCGCGGCGGCCGGGCAAGATCCTCTGGTCATCGTGGGGGCGGAGGTTCCGGCTTGGGGGTCCAGTGCCCGCATCGGGCGCGGCGGTTGGGCCGTCGTCGAGGCATGTGAAGCCTACGCCAGCTTCGAACACCTCGTCCCCCATATGGTTGTGCTCACCAATCTCGAACACGATCACGTCGATTTCTATCCCACCGAACAGCACCTGCTGGATGCCATTGAGGGGTTCATCAACCGCATCGAGAACGGTGGGGCGTGCTTCGTCCTCGCCGACGACGACACGGCCCTGAGCGTGGCCGGGCCGAGCGCGGTGGCCGTGCTACCCCAAGAAGCCCCCGCCGAAGTCGGAGCCCCCGGCGACCACAACCGCCGCAACGCGGCTCTTGCCCGTGCCGTGGCCCTCAGCCTAGGCGCGGCCGCCCCGGCGGTGGACGAGGCTCTGCGCACTTTCTCGGGGGCCGAGCGCCGCCTCCAAATCATCCACGATGCCGATTGGACGTTGGTGGACGACTACGCTCACCACCCGACCGAAATCCAAGCCAGCATTCAGGCGTTGCGGGAGAAATTCCCCGGCCGCCGCCTGCTCGTCGCTTTCCAGCCTCACCTCTATTCGCGCACCGCGCCGCTCCTCAACGAATTCGCCCAGGCCCTCGATGGGGCCGACGTCGTCATCCTCACCGACATCTATCCCGCTCGTGAGGCCCCCATGGCGGGCATCAGCAGCGTCCGCATTGCGGAGTTGATGCGCAAGGAGTGCCACTACGTGCCCAGCCGATTCCTGGTGGCCCGCGAGGCGGCCCGCCACATGCGCCCCGGCGACGTGGTGGTGATGATGGGCGCCGGCAACATTGGCGACTGCGTGGCCGATGTGGTGCCCGAAGTTGAACGCCTTCGCGCCAAGCGCAGCAAGCGGATCACCGTTCTGGCCGGGGGTGATAGCGCGGAAAGGGAAGTCAGCCGCCTCAGCGGCCTCAGCGTGTACCAAGCCCTGCAACGGCTTGGCTACGACGCCACCTTGATGGACGCCACCGAGCGGCTGATGAGTGGCCAAGGATTCCCGGAGTTTGTCGGCCCGAACCGCCCCGACCTCGTGGTCATGGCCGTTCACGGTACCCATGCCGAAGACGGCGCCCTCCAAGGTCTGCTCGAACTCCTGCACATCCCCTACACGGGCTCGCGCATCCTGGCCTCGGCTACCGGAATGGATAAGGACGCCACCAAGCGGGTGCTGGCCGCCCACGGCCTCGATGTGCCGAAGGGTGTGCTGCTAAAGGAAGGGGAAGGCGTGCCCGAGCTCCGCGGCCTGGAAGGCGATTCCTTCGTCGTCAAGCCCAATCGCCAAGGCTCTACCGTCGGTCTCGTTTTCGTCGAGCGCCGCGCCGACCTCCCGGCGGCGCTGGAGAAGGCCTTCCACTACGACACCGAAGTGCTGGTGGAAGAATGGGTGCGCGGCACCGAAGTGAGCGTGCCCGTACTGGGTAGCCGTGTCTTCCCGGTGGTTGAGATCGTGCCTGATGGTGGTCGCTACGACTTCACCCGCAAATACGTGCCTGGGGCCACCGAAGAGATCTGCCCGGCCCGCCTGGACCCCGCCCTCACCCGTCGCATTCAGCTCATGGCGCGGGATGCCCATTTTGCCCTCGGCGCACGCGGCCTCACCCGCACCGACATGATCGTCACCGAAGACCGGGTGGTCATTTTGGAGATCAACACGCTCCCCGGCATGACCCCCACCAGCCTCGCTCCCCGCGCCGCGCAGGCCGACGGGCTGGGCTTCGATGAACTCGTCAATCTCATTGTGGAGGAAGGACTTGCCCCCCGGGCCGAACTCGCGCCGACCGTCCGCCACTAAGAAACCGGCGCCCAAGGCCGCGGCCCCCAAGAGCACGGGCACGCGCCCGCGTGCGACCCGCCCTGGCACCAAGACTGCGACCAAGTCCGCCCCGCGCCCGCGCCGCCCGATTTCTTGGAGCCGCCTGGCATGGGGCGCGTTTGCGCTCAACCTCGCGGCAGGGCTGCTGGCCAGCCAAGCCACCAGTCTGCAATCAGTGCGCGTCATCGGCCTGCCCGATGGCACCCCCACCAAGGCGATCGAAAAGGCGGTGGAACCCCTCCAGGCCATCCCGTTCGTGCGCGCCCACAGCGCCATCGTGGAAGCCCAAGTGTTGCAGACTCCCGAAGTCGAATCCGCGAAGCTCGAACGCACGCTCTTTGGTCGGGGCCTCCTCAAAATCGAATGGGCCGAGCCCATCGCGCACATCGAAGGGGTCGAGGCCGTCCTCACGCGCTCTGGGCGCATCGTTTACGGCATGAAGGCGCCCGAAGGCGTGATGGTGCTCAGCCTCGATCCGGGCCAAGCTTCGGCGGTCCCCGGGTTCATCGGCCCGTACCCCACGCTCGAACTCGCCCAACTGGTCGAACGGGTGGGGCGCGCCATGCCCGGCGAAAACTGGGCCCTTGCCATGGACCGCGCGGGCATTATCTCTATCTCGAAACCCGAAGGTGTTAAACTTATCTTTGGCGCGCCCGACGATTGGGACAAGAAATGGAAGGCCTGGGAGCGATTGCTGACAAGTGATCCCACTCTTCCGGACCAGAAGTTGATTGTCAACCTGACGGCACCCGATTGGCCGACCAAACGCCCCCGACCTGCAGAACCCATCAAACAACCATGAGCATCCTGAACAACAATTCATCCAAGCCGATTGCTGGTGTCGCGTGGATAAGCGTGTTTAGCGTTCTGCTCGGTTTGTTGGCCAGCCTGGCCTGGGTCACGAATACCTCCAAGCAGGCTCGGCTTCAGGCGCTTTCGCCCGAGGCGCAACGTCGCCTGACAATCGAAGAACTGGATACCGCCGCCGAAATCGAAAAGCAGCGGGCCGAAGTGCAAAAGCTGCGCGACGAAAACACACGCCTGCAAAAGCTGGTGGCCAGTAACGATAGCGCGAGCACGGAACTCAATAAGTCGCTGCAAGATTTGAAGACCTTTGCCGGCCTGACAGAAGTGGAAGGCCCCGGCGTGACGGTGGTGCTGACCGACAGCAAGCGCCCGCTGGACCAGGTGCTAGACGCCAACGAGAACATCATCCACGACCAGGACGTGCTCTCGGTCATCAATGAACTCTGGAACGCCGGTGCGGAAGCCATCTCCATCAACGATAAGCGCATCGGCCCGGGGAGCTGGGTTCGCTGCGCCGGGACGCGCATCCTGGTGGATAGCGTGCAAGTGGCGGCTCCGGTCGTCATTCGGGCGATCGGCGATAGCAAGAATCTCTACAACTCGATGAACATGCCGGGCGGCTACCTGGACCAGCTTCGCCAGACCGACCCCGCCATGGTGCGCATCGAAATGGCCACCAAGCTCAATCTGCCGCCGTTCAGTGGCTCCACCGCCAAAGAAATCCTTGAGGAGCCGAAGAAGGCCAATTGATCCTCATTCCTATCTTCGCGTTTTTGATTGGAGCGGCCATTGGTTGGACGCTCTTTCAGGGCACCCCGCTGAGCGGGATCGCCGGGGTGTATCTGGGTATCGGTGTGCTTGCCGGGCTAGATACCGTGCTGGGCGGCGTCAAGAGTGTGCTGACAGATGAGTTCCGCACGGACGTCTTTGTCACCGGCTTCTTGGTGAACGTGCTGGCCGCAGCGGGCCTGGCCTGGTTTGGTGATCAGATCGGCGTTCAGCTGGCACTGGCGGCCGTGGTGGTGATGGGCTGGAGAATTTTTAACAATCTAGGCCTCATTCGGCGCCAACTTCTGTCACGATTCTACGAAACGCAGCGTCGGCGGCGGGTGGAGGCAGAAGGTTCGTGAGCCAAACGGTTTGTTGTGTCGATATCGGGTCTTCTAAGATCCTGGCGGTGGCGTTTAGCCGTCATGGCTCCGAACTGAAGGTTTTGGGCTACGGTGCCGGTCCCGCGCGGGGTGTGGAGCGTGGCCTCGTCACCGACGTGGATCGCCTAGCGGGCGCCCTCGATTACGCCCTTCAACGCCTCGAACGAGAAACCGGTGAACGGTACCAAGACCTCATCATCAGCATCGGCGGGCGCAATATCACGTGCTCTTCGTCGCAGGGGTTCGTCAAGCTTTTGCCGCCCGATCAAAAGGTTCGGTCGTCTCATCTCCTCCAAGTGGTGGACCACAGCCGCCACGTCGGGCTGCCCGCTGGATACGAGCAGATCATGGCCTCGGTGCGCGAATACCGCCTGGATGGCCGCCGCCAAGTCACACGCCCGCTCGGCATGACCGGGGATCGGCTTGAGGTACTCACGCTCCTCGTCAATGCGCCTTCCCAAGAACTCGACCTCCTGCAAGCTGCAGTCGAAGCCGCGAATCGCAAGATTGCCGACCTGGTGCCCGCTCCCTTGGCCGCCGTCTTTGGCCTCGCTCCGCGTGAAATGCGCGAAGAGCACGCGCTCGTCCTCGACTTTGGTTATTCCACCACGTCCGTTTCGGTGGTGCGCCACGGCACCGTCGCCTTTGTGGGCGTCGTGCCCGTGGGCTCCCACCATATCACCAAAGATATCGCCGCGTTATTGCAATGTTCCGAGGCCGAAGCCGAGCGGCTCAAGACCCAGCAAGCCCACGTGAAATTGTCAGAAATTGTGGCTGACGAAGCCGTGGAAGTGGTTCAGAACGAAGGTGAGCCCGCGCGCAAGCTCAAGCGGCGGGTACTCTGTGAGATTGTTGAAAGCCGTGTGCGAGAAACCCTCGCCCATGTCCGCCGTTTGGTGGAATCGGAAGGGTTTTCCACTCAGGGTGTGCCCGTGGCCCTCCTCACCGGAGGCGGAGCACTCTTGGGCGGAATGGACGCGGCCGTCGAACAAGAATTAGGCGTTCAGAGAGCTCGCACAACTTGGCCCAAACTCACCGGCATGCACGCCCGGCACCTCGGAGTGCCCGAAGCGACCGTAGCGGTGGGATTAGCCCGGATTGCCCTCGAAGAAGGCGTTGAAGAATTGCAGCCAGCCCGTGACTCCGCGGGTTGGCGAGAGCGATTGAGAGCGGTGTGGGCGATGCTTCCCACCGGCTCGAAATAAAGGAGTCAGGATCAGGCAAAACATATGAGTGACGCGGGTGGCGCAATCATCAAAGTGGTTGGGGTCGGCGGTGGCGGCGGCAATGCGGTAGATCGCATGATCGAAGCCAAGGTGATGGGCGTTGAGTTCATCGCCATGAACACGGACATTCAGGTCCTTGATCGTTCGAAGGCCACCAAGAAGGTGCAACTCGGCGTCAACCTTACGCGCGGCCTCGGGGCCGGGGGCGACCCCAGCATCGGACGCCAAAGCGCCGAAGAAAGCCGTCAAGAGATCCGCAAGGTGCTCGACGGGGCCGACATGGTCTTCCTTACCGCTGGCATGGGCGGCGGCACCGGAACTGGGGCCTGCGCCGTCGTGGCGGAAATTGCCCGCGAGCTCGGTGCCCTCACCGTGTGCATCGTCACCAAGCCGTTCCGATTTGAAGGCGCAGCTCGCCAGCGTCTGGCCGAAGAAGGGGTGAGCGCGCTGATGGAGCACGCCGACACGCTCATCACGATCCCGAACGAGCGCCTGATTGATGTGGTGGAACGCAAGACCACCCTTACCGAGGCCTACCGCATTGCGGATGACATCCTGCGCCAGGGTGTGCAGGGCATCTCCGACATCATCAGCATCACCGGCACCATCAACGTGGACTTTGCCGACGTGCGCCGCGTGATGCAAAACGCCGGTCCGGCCCTCATGGGCATTGGCTACGGCGCGGGCGAACACCGCGCCCTGCAGGCCGCCCAGAGTGCCACCAGCAGCCGATTGCTGGAAACCGGCATCGAGAACGCCCGCGGCATGCTGGTGAACATCACGGCCGACGAAGACTTCACTTTGGTCGAACTGGACGAAGCCATGACCTACCTCCGCAGCCTGACGGACGAGGACGAGGCGAGCATCTTCTTCGGCCAAGTCACCGACCCGAGCCTGAAGGGCGAAGTCCGCATTACCGTGTTGGCCACCGGGTTCTCCTCGGTGCCGCAACCGAGCCGCCCCGCCCGCGAGCGACACAACCCCGCCCCGCGCGAGGTTGCCCGCGAAGTGGTGGAAGAAGTGGAAGCCGAGCTGCCGAGTGCGCCGGAACCGGTGCGCGAAACCCGCCCCGAGCCGCGCGTGGAGAAGCGCGTGGAGCCCAGCAAGATCTGGGACGAGTTCCGACGCGAGCAGCAAAAGAACGTGCAGCCCGCCGAAGAAGAGCCGGAAGAAGATCTGGACCTGCCCGCCTTCCTCCGCGAACGGAAAAAGCGCGAAGGGAAGGACTAACCCTCTCGCCACCGGAAAAGCAAAACCCCTGCGGAGTCACCTCCTCAGGGGTTTCTCTTTTTAGAATAAGCGAAAAGATCAGCCGAGGCGTTCGGTGAGGCTGCCCAGCAGGTCGTCGTGACCCACATAAAAGTGCTGCGTCAGCCGTCCGGGCTTCAGCCAGATGAGAGCCGAAGGCACGCCGTGCCAAACAAAGCCCGCCACCAGTTGGCCTTCTTCCGGCGTTAAGGGATCCCCGTCTCGCCGGACGATATAGAGGTGCAGCAAGTCCTCCTCACCTTCGAGCTGATAGCGAAACTCACCCACGGTGCCGCCGTAGGGGTTGGGTTCAATCCCCACCGTCACCAGGGCTTCCTCGCCGGGTTGGCTCAGGCTCGCATCATAGGGGGGCAGAAAAATGGTCTTCTCAGCCCGGACCGCATCCACAATGGCGGCCATCACCTCATTGCGCTGAGCGAACTCCTCGGGAGTCGGCGAGAGCGGAGAGGGATTCGACATGGCTCGTCAGGAAAGGGTCAAAGGAAAAGGCTGGCGGAGCGGGTGGGATTCGAACCCACGAAGAGTTGCCCCTTACACGATTTCCAATCGTGCTCCTTCGACCACTCGGACACCACTCCGCGCAATCTCTATTATGGCAAACCGGCCCGGAATCTGCTCGTAGAATGGGGCGTGCGGAACAACCAGCACCTTCCTCAGAGGATCTGTCGAACCTGTGGCAGGCCCTTTGCCTGGCGCAAAAAGTGGGCCCGGGTGTGGGATCAGGTTCAATACTGCGGTCAGCGTTGCCGTAACCATCGGCCCTCGGCCGGCTCGGGTGTCCTGGGTCATGTGGATAAACGGTCTCAAGACCGACCATAATAGGCGTTCGCAACGGAGGATTTATCATGGCTAAAGTCTGTCAAGTCAGCGGGAAGCGCGCCAATAACGCCAAGCACATTCGGCACCGGCACTCCGGTCAATGGAAGTTCCGCGCCCCCAAGAAGAATCGCCTTCAACACGCCAACCTGCAAACGGTGACCGTGAAGACCCCGAACGGCAAGGTCCGCCTCACGGTGAGCACCTCCGTTCTCAAGAGCCCCGAATTCGCCAGCATCCTCTGCGGTCTGCGCCCGATTCCGAAGTCCTGGCTGAACAAGCCGTCCTACGACGTCTAAGGCCGCTCCGCGATAGCCATGCGCCCGTGCTGACCAATGGTCAGTGCGGGCGTTTTTTCGTCTCAACTACGGCATGTTTCTGGGCGACCTGTCACCAATTTTCACGGGATTCGGAGGTCAATGAACCCTTAGGGCAAAACGGTGCGTCCCTGCTTTTGGAGTAATCGCCTCTCAAGACGTGCGTTTCTCGCGCTTTTTCGGTTAGAATGAGGCGCTTGAGACATTCTGGTGATTTCACCAGAGCGCCTTGGCGTCCGGGGTATCCCGGACAAAGGCTGGAGTGGCTTCGATGAATATGAGTCAATTGGTGATGCGACCGTGGATCGGTCTCGCTGCCTTAGGATTTGGGATGGCACTGGCGGCACCGCCGTCTGTGCAACCTGAACCGGTACCTGATGCCGGCAAGATCCTGAGAGAAAAGCGTGCGCAGATCTTTACGGAGAACCGGGGGCAATGGGATGGTCAGGCTAGGTTCCTGAGCGCCCAACCGGGCATGAATTATTGGGTCACCGGCAACGGGATCGTTTTTGACCTTCACCGCTACAACAAGAAGGGTAGCGAAACGGTTAAGAGCGGTCACGTCGTGCAGGTGACATTTGATGGTGCAAACCGCCGGTCGACCACGCAGGGCGTGGAAATGGCCGACCTCCGACAGAGCTTCTACGTCGGCGGCCAAGAAGATTGGGCCGTGGACGTGAGAGCGTTCGGGGAAGCGTATCAGCAGAACATCTACGAGAACGTCCACGCGCGTCACTATCGCACCGAGAACGGTCTGCGATATGACCTGATCGTGATGCCCGGCGGGAATGTCGGCGACATCAAGATGCGCGTTTCGGGCGCGGACGGCGTTACCCTGGACGACAACGGCAACCTGCGCATTGGCACCAGCCTTGGTGCCATCCAGCAGGACGACCTGTACGTGTATCAGCCCGTGGGCAACCAAGTTCGCCGCATTCCGGCGGAATTTGTGGTGAACGGCGACGTCATCACGTTCCAGGTCGGTAGCTACGACAAGCGCCTGCCCCTCATCATCGACCCGCTGGTTTATGGAACCTACGTGGGCTCCGACGCCATCCCGTTCTTTAGCACGGGTGACGAGCAAATTGACGACCTAACGGCGGATGCCTCGGGCAACGTTTACATGGCGGGTTCCACCTCGTCGATCACGTTCCCGATCATCGCGGGTGCCTATCAGGAATCCCAGCAGGGTGGTCGAGACGCCTACATGCTTCGCCTCCGCGGCGACGCCTACGCTCTGGACTACGCCACCTACTACGGCGGCACGGGCAACGACTTTGCTTTGGGCGTGGCGCTGAACAGCGATGCGACGGCGGTCTACCTGGCAGGGATTACGGTTTCGGCCAACCTCCCGGGCGCCAACCTGTTCACCGACGCGAATGACGCCGGTGCCCAGGCCAACACTCGAGCTGCTGGCAACGCCTACTTCATCAGTCGCTTCAATATCGCTTCGAATGGTGCCATCACGGGTGCCTTCTCGCGCTACTACAACCGACCGGGTGCTGCGACCGCTCTTGCTGACTTCAAGGGCTTCAAGGTCTCGGGCGTTGATACCCTCCACCTCGCGGGTCAGGCCGATAACGGCAACCTGGTGGGCGGTGCCAATCCGGGTAACGCCATGACTCCGTTCCTTCCGGGTGCGGGCGGCGGCGACGACGGCTGGATTGCTAGCTTCGACGAGAACGGCAACGTCCTCTACCAAACCATCGTGGGTGGTCCTGGTGATGAAGCTGTGGGCAGCATGGATGTCAATGCGGGTGGCCGCGTGGTCCTCACCGGTGGTGTGGGCTTTGCGGGCACGCAGGATACGTCCACGGCCGCGAACCCGGCCTTCCCGACGACCGCAGGGGTCTTCCCGAACGGTCGCCTCATCCGTAACAGCGACGCGTTTATCGTCACGCTGGACCCGGCCGGTGCCGCTCTTCGCAGCGCGGTTTTCGGTTCGTCCGGTCTGGACGGTGCGCAAGCCGCCGCTTTCGACTCGAACAGCAACATCTACATCACGGGGACCTCGGGCACGCCTGACTTCCCGCGAACGATTGGTGCCTTCGACCAGAACAGCAGCGCTTCGCAGCAGTTCCTCTCCAAGTTCAATGGCGACCTGAGCGCCATCTCCTATTCGACCTTGCTGAGCACGACGGGCAACGTTGTGGCCACCGAGATTGATGTGGACGCTCGTGGCTATGCCTACGTGGCCGGGACGCTTGGCTTCACCGCTAACCCGCCCGACGCCAACGGCAACCCGACGCCGGCGACCCCGGGTTCGATCGCTTACGGTCGATCTCGCATCCCCGGTATTGACAACAACTACACGGGTGGTGACGACGCGGTCTTCCCGCCGAACACCCCTGACTGGGCGAACAACGCGGCGGCCTTCCCGGCTTCCACGGACGCCTTCATCATGGTTCTGAACCCGTCGGGTACGGAAGCCGCTTACATCGATAGCCTCGGACAAAACGGTGACGAATTCGCCACCGCTCTGCACGTGGACACGGTGGGTGCTTGCTGGATTGCTGGCCAAATCGTGCCGGTGTTCAACGCCCAAAATGGCCGCAAGGAGCCGCATGGCCTCGGTGGCTACATCACCAACAATGCCTTCCGCACTCAGCCGGGCTTTGGTGACCAAGATGCGTGGGCCGTTAAGCTCCGCATCGACCTTCCGATCCTCCAAGACATCACGCTTCCGCCTCCGGGCGCGATTGCGGGTGGCCTGGGCGCTAACACCACCGCGACGATCTCCCTGCGAGATCCGGCACCGGCGGGTGGCGTGACGATCAACGTCACTCTCAGCGACCCCAACGTCGCTTCGTTCACCCCGACCCCGGGCAACGTCACCACCGTGGTGACCATCCCGGCCGGTGCGACCACCGGAACGGTTCAAGTGTTCTCGCTCCCGGTTACCTCGCAACAAACCGTTGACATCCGCGCGACGCTGGACAACGACTTCAAGGTCGCTCGTCTCACCGTGGCCCCGTGGCTCAGCGACCTCACCGTCGCGCCGTCCACGACCCCGGGTGGCAACAACGTCTCCGTCCGCGTGGTGCTCTTCCAGAACGCCATCACCGACGTCCGCGTGCCGGTAAGCGCCAATGACAACACGCTCATTACGCTCCCCAGCCCGCCGGAAATCGTCGTCCCGGCTGGTTCCTCCACGGCCACGGTTTCCATGGAAACCGCCGGTGTGATCACCAACCAAGACGTCACGGTCAGCGGCAACCTGCTCGGTGTGAACCGCAGCGCTACGGTGACCCTGCTCCCGGCCGTGCTGAGCAACATCTCGTTCAACCCGAACCGCATCAATGGTGGCGAAACCTCCACCATGCGCGTCGAGTTGAACGGTAAGGCCGGCAACGACCGCACCATTGACATCACGCAACTGACGGCCCTGCCGAACGTGACCGTGGGTGGCAATGCGGTCCCGACCCAAGTCGTCATCCCCGCGCAACAGCGCTTCGTGGATGTGACCGTGGGTACCCCGGCGGTGGGTTCCACCACCAACCTGACCCTCCAGGCCACCGAAGGCGCGGTCACGGTCCAAGGCACGCTCGTGCTGGACGACATTGACCTGCTGCGCATCGAAATCACTCCGAGCACCAATGTGCTGGGCGGTTCGGTGCTCACCGGTGTGGTCCGCCTGACTCGTGCCGCTGGCCCGAGTGGGTTCCTCATCAACCTGAGCAACAGCAACGCGAATGCGGGCACGCTCTCCACGGCTACGGTCAACGTGCTGCCGAACGAACTCGTCTCCGAGCCGTTCACCTTCACGACCCTGGCTGTCAACGTGCAGCAGACGACGACGATTACCGCGAGCAAGCCCGGTGGCTTCACCGATCGCACCGTGGACATCATCGTTCGCCCGCTGAACCTGTCGCTCAGCCTCGCCCCGACCTCCCTCCTGGGTGGTAGCGGCCCGTCCGTCGCCACGGCGACCATCAGCGAGCCGGCTCCGTTCGGCGGCATCCCGCTCGCCCTCTCGTCGAGTGACACCACCGCGGCTCAGCCGGCGGCCAACAACGTGACCATTCCCGAAGGCGCCACGCAAGTGACGTTCCTCGTGAACACGTTCGCGGTCTCGACCAACCGCAACGTCACGATCACGGCCACGGCCAGCCCGCTGGTGTCGGCTTCCGCGAACCTGGAAGTCCTCGCACCGGTGATCCAAAGCCTGCAGGTCAACCCGATCGAGGTCAATGGCGGTGACGGCGCAACCGGCACCATCATCCTCAACGGCAACGCGCCGGTGGGCGGTCTCGCGATCGCTCTCAGTGCGAACCCGACGGGCATTGCCACCTTCCCGGGTACGGTCACCGTCCCGGCCGGTAGCAACACCGTGACGTTCCCGATCACCACCGTGTCCATCCCGGTCACGACGTTGGTCACCTTCACGGCCACGCTGAACGGCGTGAACTCGACGGACACCCTGCTGGTGCGCGGCCCGCAAGTGAACACCATCGTGTTCAACCCGGCGCGCGTCCGTGGCGGTCGCCAGAGCGTGGGCACCATCACGCTCAGTCAGCCGGCCCCGGCCGGTGGTTACACCGTGACGATCGAAAGCCTGAATCCGGAATTTGCCGTTCCGGTCGGCTCTGCGACCATCACGATCCCGGCGGGCGCCCTCCAGGGCACCTTCCGCGTGGCCACCAGCCGCGTCAGCCGCAGCATCGCTGTCCGATTCCGCGCAAGCGGCCTGGATAGCGAAGCCACTGGGGTCATCTATCTGATCCCGTAAGGCCAGATCCACTCCTGGCCGGTGAGGCTCCGAACCGAAAGGTTCGGGGCCTCGCCTTCGTTTTGGCCCACCTCATTCAAGTACAATGAGAGGCATGAAAAACCTCTTTGCGGTAGCCGTCCTCAGCACGGCGGTGGGATTCTTGGTCGCAGCGGCCCTCACCAAACTGCGTGAGGAAAGGGAAGAAGCCGACGCGCTCTCGGATACCATCCGCCAGCAACTCGCCGCCCTCGAAGCCGCCCACGCCGACTAACGCGTGGCACGTTGCATTGTCATTGGCGGAGGTGTCGCGGGCCTCAGCGCCGCCATTCATGCCCGTTTGCGCGGCTACGATGTCACCCTGCTTGAGCAAGGCGACGCCTTAGGCGGCAAAGCCGCGCCCGTCCACCGCGATGGATTCACGCTGGACCCCGGCCCCAGCATCATCATCCTCACGCACCTCTACCATGAGGTGTTCCGGCGCGCGGGGCGCAACCCGGACGACTATCTGCAGTTCCAGCGGCTGGATCCCTTCACCCGGGTGCTGATGGACGGCCTCGAAGGCCCCCTCGACCTCCCCGCCGATGAGGAAGCCTGCATCCAGGCCCTCGGGCGCGTGGCCCCGCAGGATGAACCCGGGCTCCGCACTCTCATGGCCACCCTGGCCAGTGCTGCCCCCTACGTGGACGACACGGTCTTTGCTCACCCCATTGATAAGCCGTACCAGCTCTTGCACCCCAAGCTGGCCCGCTTTGCGCTCCACTTCAACCCCCGCCTCACCTATCGGCAATTGGTTGATGAGCAGATCAAGAGCCCGCTGCTGCGGGCGTTCTTCTACGGATTCCCCAGCTACAGCGGCCAAACCTACGATAGCAAGGCCGCCGGCGCCCTCCTCATCCCGTTCTACATGCTCCGCCACGGCGTCTGGTACCCCAAGGGGGGCATCCACGCCATCCCGGCCGCCTTCACGCGCCTGGCGCAAGAGCTGGGCGTTGAGATCCAATGCCAAGCCAAGGTCACCGGGGTGGCCACCCAGGGCCGCCGCCTCACCGAGGTCCACGTGGAGGGAGGCGAAGCACTCAAAGCCGACGCCGTGATCTGCGCCATGGACCGCTACACCTTCGGCCCGTGGCTCCAGCGCCCCGAACCCCAAACGCCCAGCTACAGCTACTACACCCTGCACTGGGGTCTCAAAGGCGAGCGCCCCGAGGTCGAACACCACACCCTTCTCATCCCCAATGGTTTTGAAGAGGGATTTGAGGAGCTGTACCAGCAGCGGCGGCCCCCTTCGCGCCCGGTGATCTATCTCAACAACCCCGGCCGGGTGGACCCGCAGTCCGCACCCCCCGGGCACACCAACCTCTTTGCCGTGCTCACCGTGCCCGCTATGCACGACCACCTGGATTGGGAGCAAGAATCCGCCCGCCTGCGCCAAATCACCCGGCAAGAACTCGATCGATTCGGCCTGGGATTCGACGACCGCGACATCATCTTCGAGCGCCAGCAAGACCCGCGCTACTTCCAGTCCGCCCACGGCTCCTGGCGGGGCTCGCTCTATGGCCCGGATGAAAAGGAACGCCTGTGGGGGCTCTTCTCCCTCGGGCCGCGCGACCCGCAGTTCCGTAACCTCACCTACGCGGGCGGCACCGCCCAGCCCGGGGCGGGTTTGCCGATGGTCACCCTCAGCGGAAAATTTGCCGCCGATGCCTTGCCCGCCCCCTAGCGGGTTACACTAAAGGCATGTTTAGTTCGATTCTTGCCCTCAGCTTGGCGGCCACCCCGGCTCCCATGACCAACCCGCTCATCGAAATGGCGGTGCAGGGCCGCGGCACGGTCACCATCGAAATCCGCAAGGATCAGGCCCCCAAGCTGGCCGCCCACTTTATGGACCTGGTGGATGCCGGGTTCTACAACGGCCTCCTTTTCCACCGCAAAGTGGATGGGTTCGTGGCCCAGGCCGGCGACCCCAAGAGCCGCACCGTCACTCCGGCGTGGGCGCGTGCGCATCCGGGCGAATACGGCGGCACGGAGACCCTGGGCGATGGCGGCAGCGGCAAATCGGTGACCTACGAGGTCAACGACCTCCAGCACCACAAGTACTCCGTGGGTATGGCCCTAGAAGCCCCAATGAGCGACACCGGCGACAGCCAGTTCTTCATCAATCTGGCCGACAATCACCGCCTCAACGGCCTCTACTGCGTGTTTGGGCAAGTGGTGAAGGGGATGGATGTGGTGGACCGCATCGAGCGGGGCGACCGCATCACGCGCATTCGCCGGGTTACAGCCAGCCGCGCCACAACTCGATAAGGGTACGAGAGACCCTGGTTTAACTCAGGGTCTCGATGCCCAGCACTTCGCCGCTGGTCGAGAGTTCGTACACACGCGGGATCCCCGTGGCCAGTTCCAGCTCCAGCACTTGCTCTGGCGTCAGGTTCTCCAGCGCCATCACGATGCTGCGGTTGCTGTTGCCGTGCGCCACCACCAGCACGTCTTTGCCCTGGCGGATGTCGCCCAGCACCGCTCGCTCAAAAAAGGGCACCGTGCGCTCGCGGGTCATCTTCAGGCTTTCGCCGCCCGGAGGGGCGACATCGTAGCTGCGGCGCCAAATCCTTACCTGCTCCTCGCCGTATTTCTCGCGCATGTCGTCCTTGTTCAGGCCGGCCAGGTCGCCGTAGTCGCGCTCATTCAGGGCTTGGTCTCGGATGGTAGGAATATCCGTGCCCATCGATTCCAAGATCAAGCGCAGAGTGTCCTGGGCGCGTCGCAGGCCGCTGGTGTAGGCCACGTCCAGGTGCAGTCCCTTTAGGCGCTCGCCCGCGCGGCGGGCTTCCTCTTCACCCAGCGCCGTCAAGGGCACGTCCACCCATCCCGTGAATCGATTTTCAAGGTTCCAAAGCGACTGACCGTGACGGACGAGGGCGAGTTTTGCCATGAGCGCGAGATTACCGGAGCCGCCCGCACCCGAAACGCGCCCAGACCCGCTAAAATAGGGGCATGCGACCATGGTTGGGTCTGGCACTGTTGGCCGTTTGCGGGACGGCCCAGGCGCAGTTCAATATCCCGGGGGGAGGGCAGAACCCGCTCGAAATCCGGAACCTCATCGGCAGCTTGACCAAGCAAACCGTACTCTCCAGCAGCCTGGACGACGCCGACCGGGGCATCAAAGCCTTCGATGGCTGGCAGTGGGGCGACTTTGAAGTCCGCGCCGGGCTTTCGCCGTCGAATGAAGGGGTGCTCACTTTGCCTCGCGGCCGCATGGCGCTGCAGGTGCAGTCGTTCTGCCTCCGCGCGGGTGGCTATGGCCCCAACTTGGGTATGGGCTACGGGCACGCCCCGTACCTCGGCCCCCAGGCCAACATTATTCAGAACGTCATTCGGCGACACAGCTCCAGCGAGGTGCCCCAAAAGAGCACGCAACAACTGCTGTGGGCGATGATCTCGCGCGTCAAGCCGAGTGACATGACGGGCGATGCCCGTCAGGCTCTTATCCTGCTGCAACCGCAGGAGATCGCGGTGCTGGAGAGTAACGCGATTAAAGTGGTGGAAGACCGACTGATGGGTCCGGTGCTGCGCGGCATTGACCGCGCCATGGCCCCCATTGTCAAGGCCGAAAACGACCTCCGAGCGGGCCTCACGCGGGCCGGGACTTCGTTCGAAGATCTCGAGCGCATTGCCGTGCCCGAAGCTCCCGCCGATCTCAAATCCGAGATTGATGCGGGACGCTGGCTGGCCGATGGACGGGGCGCGTTCTTCCGCTACAAGCCGCAGGGTTATCGGAACATGACGGTGGATGTGGTGGTGCCCCGCGCACCAGAACTCATCCGCGATCAGCTGAACCGGATCGTGACGATGAACACGCCGGGCGGCACGTCCTTCACCGTGACTTACGCGGACGAGTTCCAACCGAAGGCCATTCCCGGCAAGCCGTGGGCACTCGCCTATCCGATCAAGGCAGTGAAGGTGACCGACGGCACCAACGAAGCCACCCTGGAAGTGCAGAACTTCATCATCTGCTCCGCCCCGGTGGACCAAGTAGGGGCATGGCGCGCCTCGACCATGCCGCTCATCCAAGACTGGTGGGGTGCCGGCCGCGACTACGCTCAGGATCGCCTGGGCGAGCGCTACGGGGGCCGCGCCTACGAAGCCTACGATGAAGCCAGCGACGCCTACGATCTAGGTGAGCAAGCCTACGACATCGGTACCGGCAACGCGAGCGCCGATCGCGCTCTGGACGTTGGTCACTACGTCGACGGGGTGGACACCGCGGTGCGCGGCACCAGCGGGGAGCGCCTCGGTTGGATTGCCCAAACCCACGCCAACCTGGCCGAAGCCCTGATGCACGCGACCAACGTCATTGCGGGCCTGGGCGAACCCGAAGGGGGCAACGGGGGATCGCACGCGTTCAATCCGCCGGGTGGCATTGCCATGCCAGGGAACCGGGGCAGCCAACGATTGGGCGTCAGCAGCCGCGGCTGGTAACTCAGCCCAGGTTCGTAAATTCGACCATCTGGCCGTGGGGGCCGTCAGCAAGTGCCCCGTCCCTCACGGCCCACGTCCCGCGCACTAGGGTGTGCACCACGCGCCCGGTCAGGGTGCGTCCGGCGTAGGGGGTCCACCCGCACTTGCTGGCCATGGCTGCGTCCGTCACTTCCCACTGCGCCTTCGGGTCTATTAGCGCCAAGTCTGCATAGGCACCGGGCGTCACCGTGCCCGCCCCCGCCACGCCAAAGATGCGCGCCGGATTCTCGCTCGTCATCTGCACCAGCAGTTCATAAGAAACTCGCCCGGCGGCAGCGTGGTCCAGCATCACGGGAAGCAGGGTTTGCACACCAGGCATCCCGCTCGGCGACTGCGGATAGCGCTGGATCTTCTCTTCCAGCGTATGCGGGGCGTGGTCGCTACCAATGACATCAAAAACGCCGTCTCGCACGGCTTTCCACAGGCCCTTCTTATGTTCCGCCTCCCGAATGGGGGTGTTCATCTGGATGCGCGAGCCCAAGGCCTCGTAGTCGTCCGCCGTAAAGGTCAGGTGCTGGGGCGTGATCTCGCAGGTGGTGCCCAGGTTGCGGCGCTTGGCATTGGCCAGCAGGGCCACTTCATCCCGCGTACTGACGTGCAGGATATGCACGGGCTGCTTGGTCTCGGCACTCAGCGCCAAGATGCGCCGCGTGGCCATCACACTGCTCTCCACATCTCGCCACACCGGGTGGTTGCGGGCGTGCCGGTCGGCATCCCGAATCTCCAGTCTCGACAGCAGCCGCTTCTCATCCTCGGCGTGGATGCTGACGGTGCGCGTGGCGCCTTGCAGCACCCGGCGCAGCGCATCATCATCCGCCACCAAAAGCGGCCCGGTGCTACTGCCCATAAAGACCTCGCCGATGCCCGGCGAACCCGGTAGCGGGTCGAGGTTCGGGATGTCGTCCAGGTTCTCCATGCTCGCCCCCACCCAGAAGGCGTAGTGGCACCACATCCGGCCCTCGGCGCGGGCCAGCTTGTCCTGCAGGGTCGCCCGGGTGGTGGTGGTGGGATTGGTATTGGGTTCTTCAAAGACTGTGGTCACCCCACCCAGTACCGCCGCCATCGATCCCGTGGCCAGGTCCTCCTTGTGCACCAAGCCGGGCTCGCGGAAGTGCACCTGAGAGTCAATGACCCCTGGCCAGACCCAAAGTCCGGTGATATCCACAACTTCTTGGGCGTCGGAAAGGTCAAGCGAACCCACCGCCGCAATGCGTCCATCCCGAATGCCTACATCCGCCCGGAAGCGGCCTGTCCCGCTTTGAACTTCACCGCCCACCAGGGCCAAGTCGAACCGTTCTCCCATAATCCTCTTGGGGAGTGTATCCTTCTGCCGTCGCATGGACGCGCTTTCGCCCACTCCCGCTGATGCCCCTGGCGCGCCCGCCGCGCCGGATGTGAGCATCATCGTGCCTGCTCTCAACGAGGAGGACACCATCGGCGAGGTCATTGACCGCTTGTTGGCCCTGCCGATGCAAGCCGAGGTGATTGTGGTGAACGACGGGAGCGACGACCGCACCGGCGAAATCCTCGCCAGCTACGGCGACCAGATTCGGGTGCTGACGAACCCGCGCCGCACCGGCAAGGGCAATGCCATCCGCAAGGCCCTGGCCGTGGCCACGGGCCGGGTGGTCGTGATTCAAGACGCGGACCTCGAGTACGTCCCCGAAGAACTCGCTCAGCTCATCCAGCCCATCTTGGCCGGCCAGCACACCGTGGTGTACGGCACCCGCTTTGCCAAGGGGCTAGTCAACGGTATGGCCTTGCCCAACAAGCTGGTGAACCTCATGCTCCGCTGGGCGGTGGCCCTGCTCTACGGGCGAAAAATCACCGACGAAGCCACCTGTTACAAGGCCGTGAAGCGCGATGTGATGAACGAAATGAACCTGGAGTGCGAGCGCTTCGAGTTCTGCCCGGAGGTCACGGCCAAGGCCATCCGCCTCGGGCACCGCATCCACGAGGTCCCCATCACCTACGTCCCTCGGGGCAAGCAGGCGGGGAAAAAGATTCGCTGGACCGACGCCCCCGAGGCGTTCTGGACCCTCCTCCGCTGGCGCTTCCGCCCCTTCCAAACGCCAAAGGCACACACAAAGTAAGCCCCGAGACCGTTTCCGATCTCAGGGCCACTCTCGCTAGCTCAGGAAGAGCTTAGTTGTCGCTGTAGAGGAAGAACTCGTACGGGTGCGGCCGCAGGGCGATCGCCTCCACTTCGTGCTTCATCTTGTAGCTAATGTACGCCTCAATGAGGTCCGGCGTGAACACGTCGCCCTTCAACAGGTAGGCGTGGTCGTTCTGGAGGTTCTCCAGCACCGCCTGCAGCGAACCCGGCGTTTGCTGGATGTTCGCGCGCTCCTCGCGGGGCAGTTCGTAGAGGTCTTTGTCCAGCGGGGCGGGCGGCTCGATGCGGTTTTGAATCCCGTCGAGGCCGGCCATCATCATCGCGGAGAAGGCCAGGTACGGATTCGCCATCGGGTCCGGCGCGCGGAACTCGATGCGCTTCGCCTTCGGGCTCTTGCTGAACATCGGGATGCGCACACACGCGGAGCGGTTTCGGGCCGAGTAGATCAGGTTGATCGGGGCTTCGTAGCCCGGCACCAGTCGTCGGTAGGAGTTGGTGGTCGGGTTGGTGAAGGCGAGCAGGGAAGGCGCGTGCTTCAGCAGGCCACCGATATACCAGCGGGCCGTGTCGCTCAGTCCGGCGTAACCGGCCTCATCGTAGAACGTGTTTTCGCCGTTCTTCCAGATGCTCTGGTGGCAGTGCATCCCGGAACCGTTGTCGCCAAAGATCGGCTTCGGCATAAACGTCGCCACCATGCCCTCGGCGGCGGCGGCGTTCTTGATGACGTACTTAAAGCGCATCAGCTTGTCGGCCATTTCCAGCAGTTGGCCGAACTTGATCCCAATCTCGCACTGGCCCGGCACGCCCACCTCGTGGTGGTGGATTTCGGTGGTGATGCCCACGTCTTCCAGCAGGGTCACCATCGTGCTGCGCAGGTCGCGGAGCTTGTCACTCGGCGAGCAGGGACAGTAACCACCCTTGGTGCGCATGGTGTAGCCCAGGGCGTCTTCGTTGCCGCTGTTCCACGGGGCTTCCTCGCCATCCACGCTAAAGAAGCCACCATCCGGGCCGTAACCGTAGGCAAGCTGGTCAAAGACGAAGAATTCAGCCTCGGGGCCGAAGAAAACGATATCCCCAATGCCGGTGCTCTTCAGGTACTGCTCGGCCTTCACGGCCACGTAGCGCGGGTCGCGGCTGTAGCGCTCGCGGGTGATCGGGTCTTCAATGTTGCACACCATCACCGCGGTGGCGTGCTCGGTGAACGGATCCATGAACACCGAAGACGGATCCGGGATCATGAGCATGTCCGACTGGTCAATGGACTGGAACCCACGCACGCTCGAACCATCAAACGCGAACCCGTTCTCAAATGTTTCCTCATTGAACACATGAACGGGGACGGTGAAGTGCTGCCAGGCTCCGAAGGGGTCGGTAAACCGAATGTCCACGAATTCAGCATGCTGATCGCTCAGATACTGAAGGGCTTGCTGAGGGGTCTTGATTTCGCTCATGAGGATAGGATCTCCCGAGACAAGGACTCCAAAGAAAAAAGCGCCCTACCTTAAAAAAGGTCGGGCGCCCTTGCCCATCGGTCCGTCCCGATGGACATTCATCGTACCGGGTGTATTGCCAAAATTGCCGGGTTCCGGGCACAGAATTGGGACTCGGGCTCGAATGAGTGGGGAAAAGTCGTCTAACTGAATGTGACGAAGCGCACACGCATCAGCATCGGAGCCGGAGCGGCCGTGATGGCCATTCTGGCCGGCATACAACTGCTGACCCCCCAGGGCGAGGCCCCGGTGACAGCGGAGGTATTGCTGACCCAGGTGCAAACCATGGGCCGATTGCAAACCGTGCAGCACAACTACAACGGCGTGCTCCGGCACACCACCGCGAAGGAGGCCGAAGGCGGCTGGAACGCGGTGCCGGGCGTCGCGTCACTCGTCCACACCACCACGCGCAACGATGCCCTGATCACTTATCGTGCGCAAGTTCGGGCCGGTGTGGATCTACGGATGGTGAAGGTGAGCGGGGACCCGGAGACAGGGTTCACCGTCACTCTTCCCCCGACCAGTGTTGAACTCGCCGGGGTGCAAGCCCGCGCGGAATGGGTGCGCCCCGGATTCCTGTGGAAGGACGCCAACGTGACCCTGGACGCCGAGCGGGTGGCCGGAGCCGACGCCATTGAAAAGGCCCGCACCGCGGGGATCGCTGATGCCGCCCACACTCAGGCCGAGATTGAACTGCGCCGCTTGCTGGAACCCCTTACGGAAGCCGAATTCACGTTTCGCTAGCCGCTACAACTCTCGTTACATCTTCCCAGCCTCGCAATGAGGCGGGGAACGGTCCTGATTCCCCGAAGCGAGGGGATGGAGCCGCGGCGAGAGCAGTAGAATGCAGGCATGAGCGCGACGATGACGACGCCGAGTGCCCCCGTCCTGATTCCTACCCTCAACGCTGAGGAAAACCAGTTCCTTGACCGGGTGCGAGCCTTTGTGGCCGAGCACGTGGCCCCCTACACCCGCGAGTGGGAGAACGACACCTTTGCAGCGGACATCTGGACCAAGCTTGGTGCCGCCGGGATGCTGGATGTCACGGTGCCGAAGGCGATGGGCGGAAGCGAGCGCAGCTGCATGGCCTATGTGGAAATGTGCCGCGAACTGGCCAAGGGTGACCCCGCGCTCTCGATGAACGTCGCCGCCATCAATGCGCTCTGCATCGCCCACCTGGTGCACTTTGCCACCGACGCTCAGCGCGAAAAGTATCTGGCCGATGCCATGGCCGGCCGCCTCAAGCTCGCTTGGGGCCTCACCGAGCCCGACGCCGGCAGCGACGCCCGCCGCGTGCAAACCAAGGCCGAGCCCACCCCGGGCAACGACGGCTACTTCACCATCAACGGACACAAGAAGTTCATTACCAACGGTGGCCCCGCCGACCTCATCATCCTCATCGCCCGCACGAGCGAGAAGGAGCTGAGTGCGTTCCTGGTGGAAACCGACCAGCCCGGATTTGAACTCGTGGGCCGGATCCCGACCGTGGGCGTGAAGGCCAGCTGGACCAGCGAATTCAAGCTCAACAACGCGCAGGGTTGGCACACCCCGTGCACCTTTGAGCAAGCCATCAGCCTGCTTTACCGAGGCCGCCTCGGCATCGCCGCCATGGCCGTCGGTATCGCCGAGCGGGCAGCCGAGCTTGCCGCCGAATACAGCGTGCGCCGCGAGCAGTTCAACCGCCGTCTGGCCGATATGCAATCGGTGCAAAACATGCTCGCCGACAACGAACTGGATGTGGAAGCCGCTCGCCTGCTCCTGCACAAGGGCGCGGCGATGTACGACCGAGGCGAGAACGTCACCACCATCGCCAGCATGGCCAAGCTCTTCGCCAGCGAAGCCAGCAACCGCGTGACCAACAACGCCATCCAGATCCACGGCGGACGCGGCATGACGTTCGAATTCTTGGTTGAAAAGCTGTGGCGCGACGCGAAGCTGACCGAAATCGGCGAAGGTTGTAGCGAAATTCAACGAATGGTGATCGCGAAGCAACGTCTTCGCGCGTTAGAATCATAAGCTCATGCTGATTTCCACTCTGGCCCTGGCGACCAGCCTGCAAACCTCTCCCCAATACGTTGATATCTCCCGCGTTTTTAAGGCGGGAGAGACCAGCAAGTACGCCGTGCGCTCGCGGCTTCAGATGGAAACCCGGCAGCTAGGGCAAACCGTGTTTTTGCCCAGTTCCGTGCGCATTGACTACGACTTCACGCTCAATGTCAAGCAGATGTTGGACGAAGGGTTTGCCGTGCACATCTATCGTCGCCCGACGATGACGATCACGGAAGGGGAAACCGCGTCTTCGCCGCCGGTCAAGAACGTGGAGCAGACCAACATCAACTACGAGATGACGCTCTCGCCCGCCAACGAGATGACGAACGCCAAGGCGCTCGTCGCCCGTTGGGCGGCCGCCAGCAGTCCGGCCGCGCCCGCGCCGCAGGATTTGATGGGTGTGGTGGGTCAGTTCACGGGTGAGCTCCAACGCTTGGCCCTCTTCACGGGTTCGCTCGACTCGGGGATGGACCTCAGCCCGAAGCTCCCCTACGACGAAGTCCGCGTCGGTGACACCTGGAAGCGCACCGTGGGCTACTCCCCGCAGCGCATTGCCAACAGTGACAAGGCCGCTGTGCAGCGTCTCGACTACACCTTCACCTACAAGGGGATCATGGAGGTGAATGGGCAGCGAATCCATCGGGTGCAAGCCACCATGTCGCTGGATAGCAACGCGGCTGAGTTTGTGAATCAGTCCATGGGCATGACGCCGGGCCAATCGGGGCTGGAAGCCATCAACCTCAAACTGGACGCCACGATTGACTTCGACCTCGATCTCAACACCCGCAAGACCCTGCGGGCGCTGGCCGTCAGCAAGGGCGGTTACGACGTTCGGGTGGCGCAGGTGCCGGGTCGTCCGGTGATCGAGCAGAAGCTAAATGGTCGTAGCCAATTGCAATTGATGCCTTAATGACTGGTTCTCGCCTGCAGCAGATTCTTAGAAGCCCCTGGTTCGCCCCGGGGCTCTTTCTGTTTGCGGTGCTGGTGCGGGCCAACGGGTTGCGGTGGGGCTTGCCCACCCCCGACAACCTTTGGAGCTTGCACCCGGATGAACCCATCGTTTGGCTGTATTCGCAGGCCGTAGACTTGGGCAAGGGTGACCTGCTCCCCGGGTTTTACAATTACGGCACGCTTTATCTCATCCTCAGTAGCGTGGCCGCCAAGCTCGCAGGGGCGTACATGGGCGGCACCGAGCCCTGGCAGATTGTGGGCAACGCCACCCTCATGGCCCGCTGGATGAGCGTGCTGGCCGGGGCGTCGCTGGTGTGGATGACCTACACCTTCGTGGCCCGGCAGGGCCGCGCTACTGGGGCCGTCATTGCCGCCATGGGCGTCGCCGTGGCCCCGGGGATGGTGGTGCACAGCCGGTTCCAAAGCGTGGACATGGTCGCGGCGGCGTTTGGCTTTGGCTCGCTCCTGGCGGCCAGCATGATGTTGCCTAGCGCCCACGGCAAGGTCTGGACCCACACCAAGGCAGCGGTAGTCGCAGGGTTGCTGGCCGGGCTGAGTGCGGGCACCAAGTACACCGGCATCACGGCCCTCGTCGGCTTGGTGGTGGTGCTGATGTTCGTCGAACTCGCCTGGACGTGCCGCCTCAAGTCCATCGCCATTGCGGGTCTGGTGGCACTGGCCACGTTCTGCTTCACCACGCCCGGGATTTTCCTGGAGCAAGAAGCCTTCTTCCGCGATCTGCGCTACGAATGGCTGCACACCCAAACCGGGCATGAGTTCGTGTTTGGGGCCACGGCGCCGGGCTGGGTCTACCACCTCGGCAATCTGGTGGCGGTGCTGGGCGCGCCCGTGTTGTTGCTCGGCGTCTTCGGCCTTGGTTTCGGTGCCTGGCGCAAGCAACCCTACGTGGTGGCGGCCTTGGCCTGGGCGCTTGTAACTTACGTGCTCATCGGCCGCGCGGAAGTCAAGTTCCTCCGCTACACCCTGCCCATGGTCGCTCCTCTCATGGTTGGCCTCGGGGCGTTGGTTTCGCAGTGGCACGCCCAGGGCAAGAACTCCGGCCGCATCGGCGTGGCCGCCGCCATGCTCTCCGTGGCGGGTTTGCTCGGCGGGGGTGCGGTCGGGGCCGCGCAAATGACGATGTGGATGGCGGGGCCGGACTCGCGAGAACAAGCCGCCGCGATCCTGAAGGCGGAAGCCGCCAAGGGCCCGGTCACCGTCGGCCTGGTGTCGGACCCATGGTTCTATTCCCCCACGCTCTATCCCATGGCCACCGCGCCGCGCTTTGTGCCCGTGGACCAGCGCGATGCCGCCATGCGCGAAGCCACTAACCCGGCCGTGGTGCGCTACATTGCCGCCGATGGGGGCCGCATCAATTGGGATGTGCGCTTGATTGACGAGGTTCAGCCCGACTTCATCGCCTTCAGTAGTTTCGAATCAGACGACCTCGCCCGAATCGCGGCTGACCCGGCCGCCCGCCTGCAGTTTGAGGCGGCGGTGAAGGATATGGAGCGGTTCCGCGACCGCCTCCAGCAAGACTACGAAGTGTGGCAGCGCATCGGAACGGGGGGACCGCGCATCCATGATCTGATGTACATCCGTCCTGAAGTGTGGATATGGCGGAAAAAACCGAAATCGGCGACGGATTCCGCCTCGACATCGAATCCTTCCTCGACCACCTCCGGCACGAGCGGGGCGCCAGCCCCCACACCCTAGCCGCGTACGAGAACGACCTGCTCCTGGCGGCGCATTGGTTCGGGCGGCAGGGGCACTCCCAGTTCGCCCAGATCCACGCCCCCGACGTGGTGGCGTATCACTCTCAACTCGCCGACGTGGCCCCCCGCACCCGCCTGCGCCGCCTTACGGCCCTGCGTAGCCTCAATCGGTGGATGATCCGCACTGACCGGCGGGCGCAGTGGGATTGGCCGGACCTCCGCTTTGGCCGGCCCCTGCGCCACTTGCCCAAAGCGCTTCCCGCCACCGAACTCACCCAACTCCTCGAGAACACGGACCTCAATTCCCCCCGCAACCTCCGTGATCGGGCGTTCTTGGAACTGCTTTACGGGACGGGGCTGCGGGTTTCCGAGGCGGTGAGCCTGCGCACCGACGCCGTACTCACCGGGGACCAAGCCCTGCGCGTCACCGGCAAGCGCGGCAAGACCCGCGTGCTGCCCGTCCCCGCCGAAACCTGGGCCTGGGTGGAAACCTATGTGCGCGACGCACGACCCCAACTGGCCACCAAGCCTGTCGCCGCGCTGTGGCTAAACGACCGGGGCGGGCCGCTCTCCCGGCAGTCGGCGGATCGCATTGTGCGCCAGCGAGCCCGGCGGGCGGGGCTGGGTCGGGGCATCTCGGCGCACACCCTGCGCCACACGTATGCGGTGCATTTGCTGGAAGGCGGCGCGGACCTCCGCGCCGTGCAAGAACTCCTGGGCCACGCCAGCCTCGCCACCACCCAGATTTACACTCAATTGGATCTGCGGCAAACCGAAAACCAGTACCGCAAGGCGCATCCAAGAGCCTAATAAGCCGGCAAGTCTGCGTTCGGCATCACGTCGAGCGAAAGATCATCCGCCATCCCCCGCGCCAGGCGGAACGAGCCCGTAATCGCAATCATCGCCGCGTTATCCGTGCAGCGGTCAAAAGGCGGCGTAAAGAACTCCGCTCCCACCCGTTCGCACGCCGCGCGCAAGGTCTCCCGCAGGCTCTCGTTGGCCGCCACGCCCCCCACCAGGGTCATGGCCTTCAGCCCCTCTTCGTCCAGCGCCCGAAGGGCCTTGCGCACTAAGGCATCCACAATCGCCGCCTGCAACGAAGCTGCCGCATCCGCCCGGTTCAGGGCCTCGCCCTCGCGATCTACTAACAGCCGCATCGCCGTCTTCAACCCCGAAAAAGAAAACTTTGCCCCATCCCCCGGCAAGGCTCGGGGCAGGGCATAGCGCTTCGCATTCCCCCCCCGGGCCAGCTCTTGTAAAGCCCGTCCGCCCGGGTAGCCCAAGCCCAGCAGCCGCGCCCCTTTGTCAAAGGCTTCCCCCGCCGCGTCATCCACGGTTTCGGCCAGGACGCGGTATTGCCCCGGCGCATCCACCCGCACTAACTCGGTGTGGCCCCCGCTCACCACCAGGCACAGGTGAGGGAAGGGCGGCTGGGGTTCGCCCGCCGCAAACGGGCTCAAAATGTGCCCCTCGATGTGGTGCACCCCTACCAGCGGCACCCGCCACAGGGTGGCCAGGGCCTTGGCGGCACTTACGCCCACGCTCAGGGCGCCCACCAAGCCGGGGCGGTTGGTCACGGCAATGCCGTCCGGCGGGCCGTCTTGGCCCATCGCCTCGCTCAGCACGGGCAAGATCGCCTCCACGTGCGCCCGCGCCGCCGCCTCCGGCACAATGCCGCCCCACTGGGCGTGCAGGGCCACCTGCGAGCTAATCACATTGCGCACCACGGCACCGTCCACCAGCCACGCGGCGGCCGTTTCGTCACAACTGGTTTCGATGCCCAGTACGCGCATGGGACCCGCTCAGACCACCTCAGCCAGCGCGTCGCACCACATCACCACGGCATCTTCTTTGTTATCAATGTAGTAGCCGCGCCGCCGTGCTACATCACGGAATCCGAACTTCTTGTAGAGCGCAATTGCGGGTTCGTTGCTCGCGCGCACTTCCAGCGTCGCGCAGGTGGCGCCCTTCTTTTGGCAAGCCTCGAGCAAAGCGGTCATCATCCGCTCCCCGATGCGTTGCCGCTGCCGAGGCGGGTCCACCGCCACATTGATCACGTGAGCTTCGTCCAGCACCATCCAGGCCCCGGCAAACCCGGCGACTTCGCCATCCACCAACGCCACCAAAAACACCCCTTCCGGCCGTTCCAGTTCGAGTCGCACCGCCGCCTCCGACCAGGGCTTGCTTTGGCAGGCGTGATCAATCCGCACCACGTCCGCGACGTGTTGCTCAGCAAAGGGCACAAAGCGGAGGGTATTCACGCGGCGTTAGCCCCCCAGATACGCTTCTTTCACCTTCGGGTTGGCCAGCAGGTTCTTCCCGGTGTCCGCCAGCACCACCCGGCCGGTTTCCAGCACATAGGCCCGGTGCGCAATGTCCAGGGCGCGGCTGGCGTTCTGCTCCACCAGCAAGATGGTGGTCCCGTCGGCGTTCAATTCGGTGATGATGCGGAAGATCTCGGTGACCAGGTTCGGGGCCAGGCCCATGCTAGGCTCGTCCAGCAACAGCAGCTTGGGGCGGCTCATCATGGCGCGGCTCATGGCCACCATTTGCTGCTCGCCGCCGCTCAGGGTGCCCGCATTCTGCTTGATGCGTTCGGCCAGGCGCGGGAAGCGCTTCGTCGCCCGGTCCATATCCTGCTGAATGCCAGCGGCATCGTTGCGGATGTGGGCGCCGAGTTGCAGGTTCTCCCACACGGTCATATTGGTGAAGATGCGGCGGCCTTCGGGCGATTGACTGATGCCCCGCGCCACGATCTTGTCCGGGGTGTCGCCGGCAATGCTCTCGCCCTCAAACAAAATGTCGCCACCGCGCGGGCGATTGAGGCCAGAGATGGTGCGAAGGAGCGTGCTCTTGCCCGCGCCGTTGCTGCCAATGATCGAAACAATCTCGCCTTCGTTGACTTCAATCGTCACGTCATCAAGGGCCTGAATGGCGCCGTAAAAGACATTCAGTCCTTCGACCTTCAGCATAGGGTTTCTAGTCTAGCCGAACAAAAGCCTCTTCCGGGCCGGGTGAATGGTCCCAAGGAACGCATTACGAATCGAAACCTCGGGTCTGCTACGTCGGTAAGGGGTTAGTGCGCGCAAGCGTGCGGTGTGTTTATGATGAATCGTGATCGACGTTGGGTACCGCTGGTGGCGGCAGTCGTCGGGGCAGTGGCCCTGGCGGGGTGCCGAATGCCGACAATGGGAGGTGCCAAGCCGGCGGACAAGGGAAGTGTTCACACGGTCAGCCGAGGGGACGTGGCCAGTGAGGTGGTCGAGTCCGGTCGTCTGGAGGCGTTGAAAACAGTCGAGGTCAAGAGCCGCATCAGTGGCCGCGTGGCCCGCTTGCTGGTGGACGAAGGCGATTACGTCACCAAGGGTCAGCTCATCGGCGTTATTGACCCGCAAGAAACCGAACTACAAGTGAAGCAAACCCGAGCCCAACTGCGAGGTGCCCAAAGCGCGGTGCGAGCTTCGGACGCCCGCATTCAGCAGTCTCGGCAAACCGCTCTCAACGCGATTGAGCGGCAGCGATCCATCATCCGCCAGCTAGAAGCCGAAAACAAGGTTCAACCGGACCTCACCCGCAATGCCATTTCCACGGCCGAGGCCAGCCTGCGCAGCGCCCAGCAGGCTTACGATCAGTTGGTGAAGATCACTCAGCCGAACTCGCGCGCCAACACCTTGGCCAGCGTGGAAGACGCCAAGAACCAGCTAGCCCAAGCCGCCGCCGAAGAGCGACGCCAAAAGGAACTGCTGGACCTGGGCTACGTCTCGCAGCGATCTTACGAGAGTGCCCAGCTGAACCTGCGCCTTGCCGCCACCCGCGTGGAAACCGCCCAGGCCACCCTCAGCCGATTTGACGAGCAACAGATTCTGGAGCGCAAGCAAGCCGAAGAGCGAGTGAAGCAAGCAGAAGCGGAACTCCAACGCGCCCGCCTGGGCAGCGTGCAAGACGTGGCCAAGCGTGAGCAGTATCAGCAAGCCCTCAAGGCCCTGAGCGACGCCCAGGCGAACCTGCGCGGCATTAATGCCGATATCGCCAGCCGCGCCCAACAGGCCGCCTCGGTGGACCAGATTTCCGTTCAACTCCAAGATACGGAGCGGCAACTCGCCGAAACCGAAATCCGCGCGCCCATCAGCGGCGTGGTCACTAAGCGCCTGGTGCAAGAAGGCGAACTGGTGGCGGCTCTTGGTAGCTTCTCCGCCGGTACTCCGATCGTGCGCGTGGAAGACCGCTCCGGTCTCCTCGTCCGCCTCGAAATCAACGAAATTGACGTGGCCCGCTTGAGCCAAGGCACCACGGCCGAGATCACCGTGGACTCCTTCCCGGGCAAGAAGTTCTCGGGCATGATCCGCAAGATCGCCCCCACTAGCGTGGCGGCGGGCAACGCCGCCGTGGGTCAGAGCGTGGTCGGCGACCCCGTGGTCAAGTACGACGTGGAAGTGCTGATGACGCAGACCGACCCGGCCATCAAGAGCGGGATGTCGGCCAGCTGCTCCCTCAAGGCCGCCGAGCGCAAGAATGTCATCCGCGTGCCTTTTGCCTACGTGGCCAAGGAGAAGGATGGACGCCGGTACGTGGTGAAGGAACCCGCCGCCGGCACCAAGCCCGACCCCAAGAAGCCGCAAGAGAAGACCTACGTCACGGCTGGCCTGGAAGGTGGCGGATTCATCGAAATCATCGAAGGCCTAAGCGGCGGCGAAAAGCTGATTCTGCCGAGCTTCTCCGGACCCCGACGCAGCGGCATGCTGGGTGGTGGCGGCGGCGGCGGTGACGGCGACGGCGACGGCGGCGACGGCGGCGGCGATGGCGGCGGCGACAACTAAGGAGGGCTGAGTCTCATGTCCGAAACTCCGATGCCCCCCGTGGTGATCGATCCGGGGCCGCAACCCCGGCTCGAACGCCGCGGCCAAAACGGCTTCGGTACGCTCCTCGAAAGTGGCCGCATTGCCATGGATATGTTGCGCATGCACAAGATGCGCTCCTTCCTGACAATGCTGGGCGTGATCATCGGGGTTATGGCGGTCTCGATGATTGTCTTGCTCCAAAACGGGCTCAAGGCGTACATCGATAGCGAGTTCAGCGAACTCAGCGCCGACACAATCTTCATCATCTACGACCCCAGCCGCTTGGGCCGGGGTGAGGGCCGCGGTCGCTTCACGGAGATCAAGGAAGAAGATCGGGAATACATCCTCGCCAACGCCGACAAGGTGCTCAACGTCACCGGCGTCGTCATGGTGGGCGGCCAACAGGCGCGATTTGGCGATAAGGAAGTCTCGGGCGTTCAGGTCACGGGCGTCAGCCAGGACTACTACGGCGCGGTTTCCCGCGACTTGGTGGCCGGGCGCCTCATTGAGAAGAACGACGTGGACAACCTCGCCAACGTGGGCATCATCAGCTCCCAATTGGCGGATGAACTCATGCCCGGGACCGACCCTCTTGGCAAGACGGTCGTCTTTAGTGGCATCAGCGTGACCATCGTCGGCGTGGTGAAGGAGAAAAACCAGAACCTCGGCCCCAGCAACACCAAGACGATGGAAATGCCCGTTACCACGGTCCAGCGCAAGTGGCAAGGGGGGCGGAGCTATAGCTATCTGCTGGCGCGGAGCAAGCCGGACGTCAAAGTGAGCGAGGCAATGGACCAAATTTGGGAACTGCTGATGCGCCGGGCGGACAACAAACCGATCTACCGGGTGGACTCTAGCGAAGCCTTGCTGGGCGTATTCCAGGGCATCATCGGGGGCGTTGGTATGGTGTTGGCCTCGGTGGCGGCGTTGTCCCTGTTGGTCGGCGGGATTGGGATCATGAACATCATGCTCGTGTCCGTGACCGAACGCACCAAGGAGATTGGCTTGCGCATGGCGCTGGGCGCGAGGCGCAAGGTCATTCTCACCCAGTTCATCATCGAAGCGGCGTTCTTGTCCCTCGTTGGCGGACTCATCGGGATGAGTATTGCCTGGGGGTTCGGCCTCATCATCACCATCATCACCAAGGCCTTGAAGGTGCCGAGCGAGGCAGGCTTGGCGGCTCCTTTCCCGGTATTCGAGGCATTCTTGGCGGCTTGCTTCTCCGCTGCGATTGGGGTGATTTTTGGATTCTTCCCGGCCATGAACGCCGCGAAGCTCGACCCCATCGTCGCCCTCCGCAAAGACTAATCCCGTCAATCGGAAACAAAAATCCCCTCCGGCACCAAGCCTGGAGGGGATTTTTTGTACCTGGCAGTAGTAGCCGGGTTAGTCAGCCACTCGTTCCCAGGTGACCAAGCCCAACTCGGTGGGGATGGCCAAACCCTCGTGGTAGGGCACCACGCGCACCCGGTAGCCGCGCAGCCCCGGCCGGTCGCAGGGGATGGACCCCCGGAACACCACCCCTTCGCCACCTTGCTCCACGGCTTCCAGGTCGTGCACGCTCAGGTCATCCAGGTCGCGGTTTGGGCCGACGTGGCCAGTGAGCACTTGCACCTTCACGTCCGCCGGGGAAAGCGCCCCCAGGCTCACCCGGGCTTCCACTTCAAAGGTTTGTCCCACCTTGAGCTGCGCCGAACTCAATTGCGAGACCGAGCCGATCTGCACCGAAGACCAGTTCGCCTGCACCTTGTCCCGCCAATCCAGCAGCGCCCGCGCGGGCGCCAAACCTTCCTGCGTGCGCGCATTGTAAGCCCGCCCCGCCGGCACGTAGAACCGCGTGGTGTATTCGCGCACCATGCGGTTGGTGCTAAATCGAGGCGCCAGCACGCGCATACTCTCCCGGATCATGTCCACCCAGCGGCGCGGAATGCCCCCGTCAATGCGGTGGTAGAAAACCGGCGCAATCTCGTTCTCAATGAGGTGATACAGCGCCTGGCTGTCCATCCAGTCCTGGAAGTTCTCGTCCGGGTTCTCCTGGCCGTTGCCAATCGCCCAGCCCACGCCCTTGGCGTAGCCCTCCGCCCACCATCCGTCGAGGATGGAGCAATTCAGGCCGCCATTGGCGCACACCTTCATGCCGCTGGTGCCGCTGGCTTCCATGGGACGGCGCGGGTTGTTCAGCCACACGTCCACACCCTGCACCATGTGCCGGGCCACGTTCATTTCGTAGTCTTCCAGGAACACCACGCGCGAGTTCGCGCCCTCGGCCCGCACGTACTGCACGATGTCTTGGATGAGCTTCTTGCCGCCCTCGTCGCGGGGGTGCGCTTTGCCCGCAAAGACGAACTGCACCGGCCGGTCGGCGTGGTGGATCATCGCCTTCAGCCGCTCGATGTCGCCAAAGAGCAAAGTCGCCCGCTTGTAGGTGGCAAAGCGCCGGGCAAAACCGATGGTGAGGATGCGCGGGTCCAGCACCTTGTTGGCCGCATTCATGTCGGCCGGGCTCATGCTGTTGCGTTCCATCGCCTTGCGCATGTGGCGGCGGCAGAACCGCACCAGGTCGCCCCGTTGGTTCTCACGCATCTCCCACAGTTCGGCATCGGGGATGGCATCGGCGGCGGCGGCCCACACTTCGCGGTCGGCGGCGTCATCGCGCCAGTTCGGCCCCACGTAGCGGTCCAGCAGGTGCACCATGCGGTCGCTGATCCAGGTCATCAGGTGGACCCCGTTGGTCACGGCGTCGATCGGAACTTCTTCCACCGGGAAATCGGGCCAGCGATCCTGGAACATCCCCCGCGAGACCTCGGCGTGCAGGCGCGAAACCCCATTCACGTAGTTCGCGTTCTCCATTGCCAAGATGGCCATGTTGAACTTCTCGTCCTTGTTCTCGGGGTGCAGTCGGCCCATATCCATGAACTTATCGAAGCTCAGATCCAGGCCATTGACCATGCGCGAGACGTACCGTTCCAGCAATGGGCGCGGGAACAGGTCAAAGCCCGCCGGCACCGGCGTGTGGGTGGTAAAGACGTTGCCCGCCACCACGCATTGCCGTGCGGTGCGGAAGTCGCACTGGTGAGCATCCATAAACTGGCGGATGCGTTCTAGGCTCAAGAAGGCGGCGTGGCCTTCGTTCATGTGGCAAACCTGCGGGGTCTTGCCCACGGCCACCAGCGCCTTATAGCCACCTACGCCCAGCACGAGTTCTTGGCGGATGCGCATCTCCTCGTCGCCGCCGTAGAGCGTGTCGGTGATGCCTTGGTCGCGAGGGGCGTTCTCGAGCAGGTTCGAGTCCAGCAGGTAAAGCTCCACGCGGCCCACTTGCGCTCGCCACACCTGGCAGTGCACGTTCTGGTCGGGGAACTCCACCGTCACGCGCAGCGGCTGTTCGTCCGCGCCTCGCACCAGCGCCAGGGGGAGTCGGTAGAAGTCGTACTGCGGGTAGTGCTCTTGCTGCCAGCCGTCGGGGGTGAGGAACTGGCGGAAGTAGCCCCGCGCATACAGCAGGCCGACGCCCGTAAGCGGCACGCCGAGGTCCGAGGCCGCCTTGAGGTGGTCACCGGCCAGCACGCCGAGGCCCCCGGAATAGATGGGCAAGCACTCGTTGATGCCGAACTCAGCGCAGAAGTAAGCAATCTGATTGGTGGCGCGCTCGCCGGGGAAGGTGCGGTCGAACCACGTCTCCCCGTTCATGTATTCGGTCAGGTCGCGGTGGGCGCGCTGTATCTTGGTTTGCAGCAGTTCGTCTTGCGAGATCCGGGCCACGTCGCTGTGGGTGAGGGAATTGAGCAACTCCACCGGGTTGTGTTCGACTTGCTCCCAGCGTTCGCGATCAATGTCGCGGAAGAGAGCCCGCGTTTCAGGGTGCCAGCACCACCGGAAGTTGTAGGCAAGCTCCCGCAGGGGTTGCAAGGCCTCGGGAAGTTCTCGAACAACTTCAAAAGCGTGGGCGTACTTCGTGGTCCTCATCCGCTCCTTCATTATGGGCGGAATCCCCCGTAATCTTCCGGGGGGCCGGGTCAGGGGAGTGGGGTGACCGTTACCGTGTCCCGCGTGACCTCAAGGCGGTGCTTCTGTCCATCCAACCAAAACTCGGGGACCGTGACGCGCTCCCAGCCGGTCGGCAGGTTCGGGCGGATGGAGACCACTCGGCCGGATTTGAGCTTGTAATCGAACTTAGCCCCGGGCTGGGCGGTGCGATCCAGGCGCACCCCGCAAAAGCCGTAAATGACCGTGTTGAGGCACCCCGCCGCGCCGGTGATGAAGGGGGAATCGCCCGTCAGGGGCTTCTCCCGGAAGATGAGTGGGCCATCCATGTAGGGTTGCCAACTTTCTCGCCATCGCGTGAGCGCCTCATCCGCTTTGCCGTTGCGGGCGAGGACGGTGGCCTCGATGCTGGCCGACATGGCCGGGCCGTTGGGGGTGATGCGGGAGGAGAATCGCTCGATCAGGCTGAGGGCTTCGCGTTCGGCTTCTGGGTCTTGCAGAGGGAAGGCGGCCAGGAGGCCGCTCACTTGCTGGTAGGTGGTTTCGGGGTCGTTGCTGGCGTTCTTCAGGCGGCCTTCGGCGTCCCGAGGGATGACCAAATTTCTGTCGGTGAAGGTGCTTCCTGAGTTTCGGAAGAGCCACCGCACGACCTTGTTTGTGTACAAATCGTTATCCACCTGATGAAACTCATTCGGCCCCATGACATTCCGAATGTGACCCAGCCCTTGCTCGTCTAGCTGAATTCGATAGACGTAAAAAAACGACGCTCTCTGATGAAACCCTTGCACCTCGGCTTTCGGAGCCAAACCAAGGTCGCTCGCCCAGCGTAAACCGAGGGCGACGGATCCAGTGATGTGATCTTGGTATTGGCTATTGCCCATGGCCTTGTTGTTGCCGTTGACATCGGTCTCCCATGGCACTTTGAGGCCGGCTGGAAAGGCGTCGGAGGACGAGTCGCTCGGCACAGGACCAATCTCACGCCCCCAGACCGGCCGACGCTGATCCAACCACTTCTTAGCTTCAACTCGCCACAACGAAGCGTACTTGAGGCGGTAATTGGCAATCGTTCGTGCCCGGGCCGGGTCCGTGAACATCAGCGCCGGGAACACCCACACGTCGGCATCCCAAAACACGTGCCCCCCAAACCTCGTGCTCACCGCCCCAAACGGGCTGGGGGCCACGTCACCATTCGCAATCACCCCCTGCCGGAGCATCTCCTGCAGTTGCGCCACCGCCTGGTTGGCCTCGGCATCCCCTTCGATCTCAATCACCGGATGTTCAGTGACCGGCACGGGTGTTTCAGAGGTCTCCAGGCTCTCAGAAATGTAGATGCGCTTTTCACCTTCGCGCAAAGGCCAAGTCAAAGATCGCGTCTTGGCATCCCATTTCGGGGCATCCGTGCCATCAATCGTCACAAAACGGCGCGGATAGGTGTTCGACGATCGCTCGCCCCGATAAAGGCCATCCTTTTTCCCGATGAGATACCGCTGGCCGTCTTGGACCACAGGATAGGCTGGAAGAGGCTTAGCTTTCGGGAGATCCTGGGGTGGCCCAGAGGTCTTTGGCAACGGCGCGCAGCCGAGCAGGGCAAACCCTAAGAGGAGGCCATACGCTCGCGCCATGTGCGCATTTTGGCACCTGGATGACGCTTAAGTTCGTCCGCAATCAGCGAAGCCGCGTTCAACGCCAGCGGGGATGTCAGGTGCAACACGCTTGGCGGCGCGGGCGAGGAGGGCAGCACCCACGCTAGCCCCTCGGGCAGTTCCGCTGGGGCCGGGCCGAGCACCCCCACCCCCTGCACCAGGTGATTCTCCCGCAACATCGCCAATCGCAAGGCCGTCCACTCGGCCTGGAAATCATCCGACGCCACCAACCCGTCCAGGTGGTGCCCCTCGCCCAAAATCGCGTCCGGGTAGGTGCGAAAGCACGCCAGCGCCCGCCGGGAAACAAAAAAGTGCAGCTTCCACCCCGCCGCCCGGGCCGCATCCAGTAGCAAAAGCAGCCGCGCGGCTTCGTCCGCCGCCCCGGGGTCATCATCCCAGGGGCAAGCGTTCAAATCCACGCGAACCGTCAGCGTCACGCGTCTAGCAGCGCCGCGATGCCGGGCAGGGTGCGGCCTTCCAAGAATTCCAGGCTCGCGCCGCCGCCGGTGCTCACGTGCGTCATGCGGTCGGCCAGATCCATCTGCTCCACGGCCGCCGCGCTATCGCCGCCACCCACAATGGTGACCGCATCGCTCGCCGCCATGGCCTCGGCCACCGCCCGGGTGCCCGCCGCGTAGTTTTCGAACTCAAAGACGCCCATCGGCCCGTTCCAGATCACCGTCCCCGCTTGGGCAATGATCTCGGCAAAGCGGGCGCGGGTTTCCGGCCCGATGTCCAGGCCCATGCGGTCGGCGGGGATGGCATTGGAGGGCACCACCAGCGGCTCGGCGTCGGCGGCAAAGCGGTCGGCCGTCACGGTATCGGTCGGCAAGAATACGCGGTGGCTTTCTTTGGCCATCAGTTCCCGCGCGAAGTCGAGGCTCGCCTCGTCCAGCAGGCTGGAGCCGATCTCGTGGCCCGCCGCCTTAAAGAACGTGTAGGCCATGCCGCCGCCGATGATGAGCTGATCCACCTTGGGCAGCAGGCTCTCAATCACCGGAATCTTGTCGGCCACCTTTGCCCCGCCCAGAATCGCCACAAACGGGCGCTTGGGTTCATCCAGCGCTGCCCCCAGATAGCGCAGTTCCTTCTCAATCAGGAAGCCCGCGTAGGCCGGCAGGTGGTGGGCCACGCCCTCAGTGCTGGCGTGAGCGCGGTGGGCGGTGCCAAAGGCGTCATTCACATACACCGTGGCCAGGGAGGCCAGCTGCGCCACAAATGCAGGGTCGTTGGCTTCCTCGGCATCGTGGTAGCGCAGGTTCTCCAGCAGCAGGGCTTGGCCAGGGGCCAGGGTCGCCACCAGCGCCTTCACTTCATCGCCCACGCAGTCCGGGGCCAGGGCCACGGGTTGCCCCAGCATCTCGCTCAGCGCCGCCGCCACTGGGGCCAGGCTGAGTTCCGGCGCGCGCTTGCCCTTGGGCCGCCCCAAGTGGCTGCACAGCACCACTTTCGCTCCTTGAGCCAGCAGATGCTTGATGGTGGGCAGCGATTCTTGAATGCGGCGCGGGTCGGTGATACGGTCGCCATCCAGCGGCACGTTGAAGTCGCAGCGCACCAGCACGGTCTGGCCAGCGGCATTCAGGTCGGCAATCGTCTTCTTGGCGAGGGGCATGGCTTCCATTCTACTGCCCGCACCCGTGCCTCCGGGCCCGCCGAAAACGAACAACCGCCCGGCCTCGCGTAGAGGTCCGAGCGGTCGCTCTTGTTTAGCTCAGAACGAGCATTACTGCATGTCGGGGGCTTGCGCCTGATCCGCACCCGGGGCTTGACCCTCGGGCGTGGCCGGTTCCGGCGAACTGCAAGCCGTCAAAACCATCGAAACCAGGGCCAACACGGCCACCCAACTGAAGGTCTTCATCAATAACCCCAGTCTCGGCTCCAACCCTTGTTGTCGTTCAGGCCACCGCGCCAGTCCGGCGTGGAGTACAGGTTGTGGTAGAGCGTGCTCGAGGCCACCACCTTCACGTGGCTGTCGGCGTAACCGACGACCGTCTTTCGACCAGCCTGCAGTCGGGCAATGGCGCCCGTGCGGGTGCTGATGCCTGCCGGGCCGCTGAGCGGGCCGCGACCGAGGTCGTGCGGCCCCCACACCCCGATGAACTGAGCGTCACCGGTCGGGAAGGCGATGGCGTACTGCGGCGGGCGGCTGAGCTGCGCACCGTCGTGAATCACGATCGTTTCGGCCACGTTAGCCAGCGAAGTGGCGTTGGCGGGGAAGTTGTAGCTTTCATCCGCGAACTCGGCGTAGGTGGCCACGGGGCGGCCGGTGCAGATGGCCGGCAGCGGGAAGCCCGTTTGGCGCGCACAGGACGAGAAGCCGCCCAGAGTCCAGTGGTTGTAGGCGAACGTGTTGCTGATGTTGCTCAGGTACGTCTTGGAGTTCGGGCTGGCCCAAATGCCTTGCAGTTCTCCGGTGGTGGCGTTGACCCCGTTCTTGATATACGGGTTCACCAGGTTCGGGTACATAAATTCCAGGTTGAACGTGGTGGGCAAGCCCATGGCAGCGCTCCACAGCGGATACGTGTCGTCGTAGTCCGGAAGGTAGAGCTGGAAGCCGAGCGAGATGTTCTTCACATTGCTCACGGTCTGGGTTTGCTTGGCCGCATTCTTGGCCTTGGCAAACACGGGGAAGAGGATCGCCGCCAGGATGGCAATGATGGCAATCACGACAAGGAGTTCGATAAGGGTAAAGGCACGTCGCTTCATCGCGGTGTTCCAAGGAAGGGCCAACCCCTCCTGCTTTCATTTTACTTTAATTTCTCTTGCTTTAGCTTGAAGGCGGCGGAGCCCACTGGAGGGTCGCTGGCCTCGCGGCACCATCCCCAGTTGTTCGTGAGCCTGCCTTGCCAGTCCGGGGTGGAGTACGCGTTGCCGTAGAGTTCGCTCGTGGCCTTGGACTTGGCGGACGAATCGGTGCCGACCATGGTGGTGCGGGTGCCAGAGAGGAAACGGGCCAAGGCGCCTTTGGCATCTGAAACCCCCGCCGGGCCGGAGAGCGGGCCCTCGCCCGCTTTGGTGAGTGACCACACACCGATGTACTTGGCATCCGCCTGTGGGAAGGCAATGCCGAACTGGGGCGGGCGGGCCAGCACGGATCCCTCGGTGAAGAGAACGGTGTTGCTGATGTCAGCAATCTCGCTCGTCCGGGCCGGGCGGTTGTACTTTTCATCGGCGAACTCCGCGAAACGGGCTTCCGTCCGGTCGGTGCAGAGCGGCGATGTCGCCGCATAAGCGGGACTTGCGCACTGGAAAATGCCCCCCAACCCCCAGAAATTGTAGGCGAAAGCGTTGCGTACGCCCCGCATTTGGAGGTCAACCTTCGGATTGGTCCACGCTTTTTGATCCTTCACGTAGTTCTCCATCACCTCCGGATATAAGCGGTCGGAGTCCAGCACTTCGGATTCCCCCATCGCCAATGACCAAATCGGGAATGTGTCGTCAAAGTTCGTGGCGTAAATACAGGCGGACACCCCCACCTGCTTCGTATGGTTCAAGACTTCAAAGTTTCGGTGCCTTGCGCAGGCGTCGGGGTTGATCGCCGACGCCGGCCCCGGATAGCAGGTGTGAGGGTTGTAGAGGGGATGAAGAAACGTGATGGCTACGGCCGTCGCCACGGCGATACACCCCACTGTCCAGAGGTTGATCTCCCGATTCAAGCCCGTCCCTTTCGCCATGTGTAACCCATTTAACAGAGAGAGTGGCGGCGACGTTCCGTCAACCTTGTATTCAAGCCGGGTGGGAGCAGAATGGCAACCTACCTTGGATCAGGCGCCGATCCACCAGCATCGCGCGACCATCCGGCATTATTGGTGAGGGTGCCGCGCCACTCGGGCGTGGAGTAGGACGTGCCGTACAACTCCCTGGTTGGCTTGGATTTGAATGAGGAATCGGTGCTAATGAAGGTGGTACGGGAGCCAGAGAGGAAGAGGGCCAGGGCGCCTTTGGCATTCGAGACGCCCGCCGGGCCGGAGAGCGGACCCTCGCCCGCTTTGGTGAGTGACCACACCCCGATGTACTTGGCATCCGCCTGTGGGAAGGCAATGCCGAACTGCGGCGGGCGGGCCAGCACGGATCCCTCGGTGAAGAGAACGGTGTTGCTGATGTCAGCAATCTCGCTCGTCCGGGCCGGGCGGTTGTACTTTTCATCGGCGAACTCCGCGAAACGGGCTTCCGTCCGGTCGGTGCAGAGCGGCGACGTCGCCGCATAAGTGGGGTTTGCGCACTGGAAAATGCCCCCCAACCCCCAGAAGTTGTAGGCGAAACCCAATTTGAGCCCTTCAATCTCCTCCTTTGCTAAGGGATGGTTCCATATCTGCTCGTTCCTCATGTACGGCTGGATCGCCTGCGTGTAAAGGCGGTCAGAATCCAACACCTCGGGCCGCCCGAGAGCAGATGACCAGACGGGGAAGGTGTCGTTGAAGTCCGCTGCGTAGATGATCGTGGCCACTCCAATTTGCTTGGCGTTATTCATTAGGAAAATGCGTTGGGCGGTTGTATTGCAGGCCCTTCCGCGGGCGGTCCAGGTTGCCGGGCACCCGGTTGTTTGGGGCGTCAAAAGAAACCACATAAATAGAACCGCAGCCACCGAGATCCAAATCACGGCCCTCAAGCTCAGCGTGCGATTCAAGCCCGTCCCTTTCGCCATGTGTAACCCATTTAACAGAGAGAGTGGCGGCGACGTTCCGTCAACCTTGTATTCAAGCCGGGTGGGAGCAGAATGGCAACCTACCTTGGATCAGGCGCCGATCCACCAGCATCGCGCGACCATCCGGCATTATTGGTGAGGGTGCCGCGCCACTCGGGCGTGGAGTAGGACGTGCCGTAAAGCTCGCTGGTGCGCTTGGATTTGGCAGAGGAATCGGTGCTGACCATGGTGGTGCGGGTGCCGGAGAGGAAGCGGGCCAGAGCACCTTTAGCATCGGAGACTCCCGCCGGGCCGGAGAGCGGGCCCTCGCCCGCTTTGGTGAGCGACCATACGCCGATGTACTTGGCATCCGCCTTCGGGAAGGCAATGCCGAACTGCGGCGGGCGGGCTAGCACGGATCCCTCCGTGTAGAGAACAGTGTTGCTGATATCGGCAATCTCGCTCGTCCGGGCCGGACGGTTGTACTTTTCGTCAGCGAACTCCGCGAAGCGGGCTTCCGTCCGGTCGGTGCAGAGCGGCGACGTCGCCGCAAAGGTGGGGTTTGCGCACTGGAATATGCCCCCCAACCCCCAGAAGTTGTAGGCGAAACCGTGCTTCAGTCCATCCATCTGCATCTCGGCCACAGGGTGCCCCCAGACGATTTTGTTCCTCATGTACGGTTGCATGGCCCCGCTGTACAACTGTTCGGAGTCCAGCACCTCGGTCCGCCCGAGAGCCGATGACCAGACGGGGAAGGTGTCGTTGAAGTCCGCTGCATAGAGGTTCGCGGACACGCCCAATTGCTTAGCGTTGTTCAGAAGCGCAGTCCGTTGCGGATGAACGCTACAGTAGTATCCGCCGCTCGCCCATGTAGGCGGGCATCCGATCGTAAGGGGCAAAAAGAGAAACCACATGAGAAGCCCCGCGCCTACAGAAATCCAAATGACGGTCCTCAAGTTCAACGTACGATTCAAGCCCGTGCCACCAGCCACGTGTAACACCTTCAACACGCGACCCCTCACCGCAGTTCCCACGCACGCCTCGTCAAACAATCGCAAGTCCCTGGGCCACAAATCCCGGGCGTGGCAAAATAATCGTAAGTCATATGTCCGAAAACAAGACTCCCACCCCTGGTTTTGGCACCCTCGCCCTTCATGCGGGGTTCGATGGCGACCCGGCCACCAAGAGCCGCGCCGTCCCCATCTACCAAACCACCAGCTACCTCTTTGATGACACCAGCCACGCGGCGCGCCTCTTTGCCCTGCAAGAGTTCGGCAACATCTACACGCGCATCATGAACCCCACCACGGCGGTGCTGGAAAATCGCATCGCCGCGCTGGAAGGGGGCTCCCACGCCGTCGCGACCGCGAGCGGCCAGGCCGCCGAACTGCTGGCCATCACCACCATCTGCGAGGCCGGAGACGAGATCGTGAGTAGTGCCAGCCTTTACGGCGGCACCTACAACCTCTTCCACTACACCCTGCCCAAGATGGGGATCAAGGTTCACTTTGTGGACCCCAGCGACCCGGAGAACTTCCGCCGCGCCACCACCGACCGCACCAAGCTCTACTACGCGGAAACGGTGGGCAACCCCAAGGTGGACGTCTTCCCGATTGCTGCCGTGGCCGCCATTGGCCGCGAACTCGGCATCCCGCTGATGGTGGACAACACCGTCCCGACCCCCTATCTGGTGCGCCCGTTTGAACTCGGCGCGGCGGTGGTGGTGCACTCGCTCACCAAGTTCATTGGCGGGCACGGCACCAGCATCGGCGGCATCCTGGTGGATGGCGGCAACTTCGATTGGGGTTCGGGCCGCTTTGCCAACTTCACCGAACCCGATCCGAGCTACCACGGCCTCAAGTTCTGGGAGACGTTCGGGGCGTTCCCGGGTCTCGGCAACGTGGCGTTCGGCCTCAAGGCGCGGGTCCAGGGCCTGCGCGATCAAGGCCAAGCGATCTCGCCGTTCAACTCGTTCTTGATTCTCCAGGGCCTGGAAACCCTGCACCTGCGCATGGAACGGCACAGCCAGAACGCGCAGCGCATCGCCGAGTGGCTGAGCCAGCACCCGAATGTGAGCTGGGTCAACTATCCGGGTCTGAGCAGCCACTCCAGCCACGAACTGGCGAAGTCCACGTTCCGCCCGGGTCACTTCGGCGCGTTGCTCGGTTTCGGCGTGAAGGGCGGCTACGAAGCGGCGGTGGCGTTCATTGATCGCCTCAAGGTGTTCTCGCTCCTGGCCAACATCGGCGATGCCAAGTCGCTCGTCATCCACCCGGCCAGCACCACGCACCAGCAGCTGACGCCGGAGGAGCAGGCCAGCACCGGCGTGAGCGCGGACTTCATTCGCCTCAGCGTGGGTATCGAGGACATTGAAGACCTCCTCGCCGACCTCGACCAAGCCCTGCGCGGCTAAATCGGCACTCATGGCGGAGTCTCGCCCGGGTAACACCGGGCGATGACCTCTGCCGATGCCGCCTGCCAGGCCGTTTTGTCTCGGGTGGCCGCCGAGATAGGGGCTAAAGAGAGCCAGCTTGCGCTCGTGGTGGGGGTGCAGCGGCCCGGCCAACGTGTGGAATACGCCCAAGCGAACGGCGACCAGCCGTTTTATCCCGCCAGCGTGGTCAAGAGCGTGTATGCCGCCTACGCCGCCTTTCTCATCTCTCTCGGCGGGCTTGCATTGAGCGAAGAGGATGAGCGGGCCTTCCGCGACATGATCCAGGATTCAAGTAACGATGCCACCGGGCACGTGGTGGACCTCATCACCTATACGACCGGCGGACCTGAACTCCCGCCCGACTATCTGGCCGAGTGGATGAACAATCGCCAAACCGTGAACCGATGGTTAGCCGCCGAGGGCATCACCGGCATCAACGCCTGCCAAAAAACCTGGAACGAGGGCCCTTACGGCCGGGAGCGGCAGGGTTACGGCCCGAACCGGGTACTCGCCAACTCGATGACCGCTCGCGCCGCTGCGCGCATCATGGCGGGCATTGCGCTGGGCGCGTTCGGACACGCGGAGTGGCTCCAGAACCTCCACCGCCGCGACCTGCATAGCATAAATCCACAAAGCCAAGACCTCCAAGTCATCGGCTACGGCGGGGAAGTGGTGACGGGCGAAATCCTGGATTACCTCAGCAAATCCGGCACCGCCTACCAAGTGCGGCACGATCTGCTGGCCGTGCGCCGCCCGGGCGACGTGTGGCACGTGATTGCCGCCTTCACCGACGGCTTCCGCGAGCAACCCGAGGTTCTCCAGGCCGTCGTGCGGGGCGGCCTGGAGGTCGCGGACCAGATTACATCCGGTACAGACTAAAGCCGGCCGGTTCCACCGGAGCGTTACGGCAGATTTCAAGCGCCAATCCCAGCACCCGGCGGGTGTCGTGCGGGTCAATGATGCCGTCGTCCCACAGCCGCGCACTGGAGTAGTAAGCGCTGGCCTCCGCTTCGTACTTCTCGCGGATCGGGTTACGGAAGGCGTCCTGCTCTTCCTGCGACATCTTCACGCCCTTGGCCGCCAGCTGGTCCATCTTCACCGTCAGCAGCACGTTGGCGGCCTGCTCGCCGCCCATCACGCTGATCTTGGCGTTGGGCCACATAAAGAGGAACCGAGGCTGATACGCCCGCCCGCACATGCCGTAGTTGCCCGCGCCGTAGCTGCCACCCACAATGAGCGTGATCTTGGGCACCGTGGCCGTTGAGACTGCCGTCACCAACTTGGCCCCGTGCCGGGCAATGCCCTCATTTTCGTACCGCTTGCCCACCATGAAGCCCGTGATGTTCTGGATGAACACCAACGGCACTCCGCGCTGCTGGCAAAGCTCAATGAAGTGCGCGCCCTTTTGCGCTGATTCGCTGAAAAGAATTCCGTCATTGGCGATGATGCCCACCATGTGCCCTTCAATCCGGGCGAACGCGCAGATGAGCGTGGTGCCAAAGCGCGGCTTGAACTCGTGCATCTGCGATCCATCCAGCAGGTGGGCCAGCAGGTCGCGCATCGGGAAGGGACGCTTGGTGTCGCTCGGCACCAGGGCGTCCACGTCTTCGATGGGGTAGAGCGGCTCTTCGACCGGGGCCGGAGCCGGGCGGGCAAACGCGCCTTCCGGGATCTGCCCGGTGGGCAAGGATTCGAACAGCGACCGGACGATCTCGAGGGCGTGTTCGTCGTCTTCGGCCAGGTGGTCGGCCACCCCGCTCAGCCGGGTGTGGACATCGCCACCCCCCAGTTCTTCGGCCGTCACTTCTTCGCCCGTGGCGGCCTTCACCAGCGGCGGGCCGCCTAAGAAAATGGTGCCTTGCTCCTTCACAATCACGGTTTCGTCGCTCATGGCCGGCACATAGGCGCCCCCGGCGGTGCACGAGCCCATCACGGCGGCAATCTGCGGGATGCCGCGCGCGCTCAGGTTGGCTTGGTTGTAGAAAATACGCCCGAAGTGGTCACGGTCCGGGAAGACCTCGGCCTGTAGCGGCAAGAACGCGCCGCCGGAGTCCACCAAGTACACGCACGGCAGGCGGTTCTCCATGGCGATCTCCTGCGCTCGCAGGTGCTTTTTGACCGTCATGGGGAAGTAGGTGCCACCCTTCACCGTGGCGTCATTGGCCAGAATCATCGCCAAGCGGCCCTGCACGCGGCCCACGCCGGCTACCACGCCCGCGGCTGGCGCGCCCCCATCGTACATGTCCCACGCGGCAAAGGGGGAAACTTCCAGGAAGGGAGATCCCGGGTCCAGCAAGCCGTCAATCCGCTCGCGGGCCAGCAACTTGCCTCGCGACTTGTGCTTCTCCACGGCGGCCGCGCCGCCTCCCGCGCTCACCACCGCCGCTCGCTCGCGCAGTTCTTCGCGCAGGCGATGCATTTCGGCCCGGTCAGCGCGTGCCTCGGGGGAGTGGATGTCGGTCTTCGAGTGGAGGATCTCCATGGCCAAGACCATCTTACCGAGCCGAGCCTCAGGCAAAAAAAATGGCCGACCTACTGGCCGGCCGAATGTCTTGTGCTTGTCGTCTTGCGGCTTTCCTGCGGTACGCAGTCCACCTTGGACATGAGTTCTTACGCAACTCACTCACCGGTTTTCTCCCATTTTCAAAAAGTTCTTAAAATCAGTCCCACCATCCGCCCCGCTCCCAAAAAATTCTTGCGTTGCAACGGGGGGCGCTATGCCAAAGTAAAGGCACTAGCGGCGAGGCCGCTACAAGTAAGGACATCCATATATGCGTATCTCCATGCGTTTCGGGGCCTGGGCGGTCATGGCGTTAGCCGTGGCGGCATCGGCCTCCGCACAAGATAAGGTCTTACTCACATTCTCACCTTCGGCGGGCGCCATGTGGCGTTCGGTGCTGAACGTGAATGGAAAGGCGACCATCGAAGGCCAGGCCCTCGAATTTAGTATCACCGATGAATCCGAGACCAAGGCCAGCAGCGTCAGCGATGGTTCAGTCACCACGGAATCCAAGACGGTGTCCTCCATCATCAGCGTCAACGGTGAAGAGCAGGACAACGAAGTTTCCGGCAACGTCATCAAAGCCGTGCAAGGGGCCAATGGCGCCCTCCAAAAGCAGTCCGGATTTGAAGACGACGATGACCTGGGTCCGCGCCTGGGCCAAGCCTTCACGCTCGTGTTTGCCGACAAGCCGGTGGGCGTGGGCGATACCTGGACGTACTCCTATCCGCGCGCGTCCAAGTCGGACGGTCTGGTGGCGGCCGATTTCTCCGCCAAGCTCGTGGCGTTTGATGGCGCGAGCGACGACGGCCTTGCGCAAATCGAAGCGACCTACAAGGAACGAGATACCGAAGAAAAGATGTCCGTGACGATGACCGCTTGGGTGGACCCCACCACGGGCGTCATCAAGAAGTCGGAATTCAAGATCATCGGCATGCCGCTCGGCCTGCCGGGTAACCCGGAATTCACGGGTTTGATGGAGCTCAAGTCTTACAAGGCGGCCTCCGATGTCACCGAAGACACCACTGCCCCCGCTCAAGAGGGTGAAGGTGAGGAAGAAGAAGGCGACAACATCGATAGCACCGTCGAGGACTTCACCAAGATGGACGGCCTCTTCCCCCTCTACGTGAAGGAAGAAGACGGCGAAAAGACCATCTATATGGAGATCAAGCGCTCGCAACTGGACAAGTGGACGATGCTGCAGGCCACGGCCGCTTCGGGCACCAGCTCGCAGGTGGTGATGGGCGACCCGCTCGTTGACCTCCTGTTCCAATTTCGCGAAGTGCAACCCGGTCGCCTGACCGTGGTGGTGCCGAACTACCGATTGATTGCTGACCCCGAACTGCCGATTGCCAACATCATTGCCAATTCGTTTGCGCCCAGCTACCTCGATACGTTTGACATTGAGGCCACGCAGAAGGATCGCGACAGCGTGCTTATCGACGTCAGCGACTTCTTTAAGGGCGACGTGGCGGGCATTGAAGCTCGGTTCCAGGGCGGCGGAGGCCTGTTTGGCGGTGGCGCCAGCTATTCGCTGGACCGCGACAACACGTTCGTCCAGGAAGTCAAGAACTTCCCGCTCAACACTGTGGTCCGCAGCACCTACACCTTTGCCGATGGCAACGCGCCCACCGGGATTGAGTCCGCTCTCTTTGGCGGTGGCGTGAATGCCGATGGCCGCTCCGTGGTCGTCAATGTGAATTACAACCTCTACCAAATGCCGGAGAACAACGGCTTTGTGCCGCGACTCTTCGACGAGCGCGTGGGCTACTTTACGGCGACGCTGGAAGACTTCAGCGACCCGACCTCACAAGACCGCCGCGTCAAGCACGTGCTCCGCTGGAATCTCCGCAAGGCGAACCCCAGCCAGGCCGTGAGCGACCCGGTCGAGCCGATCGTGTTCTACTTGGACAAGGGCATTCCAGAAGAGTTCCGTAGGGCCACCCGCGACGGGATCCTGCTGTGGAACGAACCCATGCGCGCCGCTGGTTTCAGCAACGCAATCGTGGTGAAGGACATGCCGGAAGACGCGGACTTTGACCACGCCGACATGCGCTACAACACCATCCGGTTTGTAGCCTCGCCGGATGCCGCTTACGCCGTGGCTCTGTTCCGTGTGAACCCACTGACGGGCCAGATCATGAACTCGAGCATTACGTTCGACATCAACTATCTGAGCTTCGAAGCCAACAGCAACGAAATCGCGCAGATGATGGCGCGCCGCGCCGCTTCGTTCCTCGGCATTGAACTGCCGGAAGCGGAGAAGAAGACGCAACGATGCAACGTGTGCGGGATGTCTCACGAGGGCCAGCTGATGCGGGCCACGGGCATGCTGGAAGCTTCTTCGGTGAGCGAAGAAGAGCGCGAGCGCTATCTCTACCAAGCGGTCCGCCACACGGTGGCCCACGAGTTCGGCCACATCCTGGGCCTGCGCCACAACTTTGTGGCCTCGACCCAACTGACCTTTGCGCAAATGAACGACCCGGCGATGGTGGCCAAGTACGGCACCTCGGCTTCGGTGATGGACTACGTGCCCTACAACCTGAATGCGGTGAACAACCCCAACGTTCCTTACTATGCCGAACTCGGCACCTACGACAAGTGGGCGATCCGCTGGGGCTACTCGGATGTTCCGGGCACCACGGCCGATGCCGAAGCCGGCGCGCTGCGCGCCATTGCCAATCAGGGCGTCCAAGAGGGCTACGCCTATCGCACCGACCAGCACGCGGACTCTTTCGACCCGTTCGTGCAGCGGTTCGACCTGAGCAAGAACCCCATGGACTACTCCATGGCGATGATGACTCGCACCAAGAAGCTCATCACCGAGCTTCGCGACAAGGAGCCGAAGAACGGCGAAAACTACAGCCAACTCACCAGCCGCTTCGGCAACTTGGTGAGCATGCACCTCAGCGCGGCGTTCAGCGTCGTGTCGTTCGTTGGCGGCGTGGAACAGCGCACGGCGATCCGAGGCACGTCTTCGGATGGTCCGACGTCCATTCCGGTCTCGACCGGCCAGCAACGCGCGGCCCTGCGGATGATCAACGAGAACATCTTCGCGGCCGGTGCCCTGGACTTCCCGAAGGACCTCTTCCGGTACTTCTCCGAAGACCTGCGCGATGACTACGGCCTGGTGGAGAACCCGAACCCGTGGAATGTGCGCACGCAATTGGCGTCCTTCCCGCAATTGTTCCTGAACATGGTGCTGAGCTCGCCGACGCTGGAACGCGTCGCCAACAACGAGTACAAGGCACTGCCGGGCGAGGAGCGGTTCACCGTTTCCGAGATCTTCGGCACCCTGACCCGCAGCCTCTTCACCGAGCTGCCGGCCGGCCAAGCGGTGGATCCGATCCGCCGCGAACTCCAGACGGCGTACGTGACGCGACTGATCGACCTAGGCGTGAAGGGCGCCCCGGGCGGAGCTTCGGAAGCCAACTTCATCGCGCGGGCGCACCTCAAGGGCGTGCTGGCGGTGTTCAAGGCCAACCAAAGCAAGGTCAAGGATGAAACCACGTCGCTCTACGTGGCCGACATGATCGAGCGCATCGAACGCAACCTCAACGCCCAGGAAGTGCTGGGTGCGGGCGGCGGCGGTGGCGGCGGCGACCTCCTGCAGATGCTGCTAGGCGGCCGCAAGCCCTGATCGGCGCTTGAGATAACGCGAAACCCCACGGGCTCTAGGTAAGCCGGTGGGGTTTCTTACTTTTGGGCTTACGCTATTCGGCCAGCACGGGCACGCCGCCGGCGGCCCCCACGGCAAAGATGTGGTCGTCCTTGTTCACGAGCGGCACGGTGGCCCTCTCGACTTCGCCCACGGCCATCGAGCCTTGCCACTCCGCACTCGCTGTGTCGCGCCAATAGACGGTGTAGGGCACGCCGGGTTCACCTTCCCAGGTCAGGGTGGTGTCGTGGGTTTGGTCACGCACCAGGGTCACCTTGGTGGGGGCGGGCAGGGCATGGGCCAAGCTCCAGACGGCGGCCAGGTTGGCCCGGGTCACATTGGCCAGGTAATCAAAGTCCATGTGCTGAACGAGGTCATCCGGGGTGTGCTGGTGCTTGAACTCCTCGTGAACTTCGATAAACCGCACGGCCGAGAAGCCCTGCAGCACAAACGGGGTGTGGTCCCCCCCGCGCCCGAACCGGTCGCGGCGCAGCACGAGCTTGACGGTGAAGTCATCCACGGCCTGGCGCACTGTCCATTCAATGAAGCGGGCCAACTCGCGGCTGTCGTGGTTGTCGCCTTCTTCACTGAATACGCGCACCTGCTTGGTGTTCTCCTGGCCGCTCAGGTTTCGGCTGCTGCCCACGGTGTCGTTGTTCAGCATGGCCACGATAGGCCAGTTCTCGTCTTTGGCGCGCTGGGCGAGGGCGGTGGCCCCCAGCAGGCCCTGTTCTTCGCCGGTGAAAGCGACAAATTTGATGGTGCGGCGGGGCGTGGTGCCGGCCAGTTGCCGCGCGAGTTCCAGCGTCAGTGCCACGCCGCTGGCGTCGTCATTGGCGCCGGGGGCCGGGCCTTCGGTGGGCGCCACGGAGAGGTTGAGCGAATCCAGGTGGGCACCGATGATGATGGTCTCGGGGCTGCTACCTTTAAGGGTAGCGATGACCTGCACGCACGGGGTGGGCTGGGGCACGCGTCGCCCCTGGGGCAGGGTGTATTCCATCAGCTCGACTTCGAGCCCCGGGATGGCGCGGAATTCGTCGGCCAGCCACGCGGCGGCTTGGTGCACTTCCTTCGAGAGGGAGTTGCGGGTGGGGTAGCTGGCCAGGTGGGTGACGGTGGCGCGCAGGCGGGCCGGGTCCACGGCTTGGAGCTTGAGGCCGAGAGCATCGCTCTGAATCGCCACCAGGAGTGCGGCAAACATGGCTCATAGTAGCCGAAAACGTGCCGAGGTGGTCGAGGCGGCCGGGCTCGAACCGGCGACCTTCGGCTCCCAAAGCCGACGCGCTACCAACTGCGCTACGCCTCGCAACGCCCGCTAGGATACCGGAGGGGTGCGGGTGAGGTTAGGGATTCTCAGCTTCCCACTGGCGGTACCGAACCATATCTTCCGGCTTTAACCGCGCCAACACAATGCCCGCCATATCGCCGGCCTTGCTCTCGGTGTGGCACTTCTGGCACTCGGTCTTGGTAATCACCACCGGCCGCGCCTCAATCACCCCAATTGCCGTGCGCCAACGCAGCGCCCCCCGGAATCCCGCCTCAAAATACGGCGACGCTTGCTTGGCATAGGGCAGCAAAGTCTTCATTTCCGCCTCACCCACCGGCCCGCGCGAGTTGTAACCAAAGCGCTTTGGCTTCCAGTCCGCCACATCGTAGGCATCCGTGCCGTTGCCATACAGTACGCCCAAGTTGCCCATGGATTCAATCACGTGCGACCCGATCTTCGTCACCGGAATGCGCGATACCCCGAACGGTCCTTCGCGCAAATTATCAATGTTCTCAAGTTCGTGCTTTGCGCGGCCCAGGAACTGATCGAAATACTCCTGGAAAAGCGGTTCGTGGGCGTAGCGCATCTCGGCCGGTACGTCCACCTTGGTCTCCTTGTTGGGGGTCACCTTCTCCAAGGGACCTGATCGGTTCAGGCTCGTGGCAGTGGGGACGAGGAGGCCAACGGCCAGTGTGGTCGTCGCAAAAACCCAAAGCGAACGGGCCTTCATATCTCCTTGGACGCCCGCTTTGAACAATCGTTACATTCGGCTTCAACCCCAGGGGGCCCGGAACCCAGAACCGAGGGTGTTAGACTCAAACCCATGCCACGCGCCTCTGCCCGTTTGGAATTGATTCCGCCGTATCTGTTTGCCGAAATCAGCCGAATCAAGCGCGAGGCCATCGCCGCCGGCCACGATGTCATTGACCTCGGCATTGGCGACCCGGATATCCCCACCCCCGCCGCTGTGATTGACGCGCTGGCCGACGCCGCACGCAACCCGGCCACCCACCGCTACGACGAAAGCCCGAAGGGTTGGGAGCCGTTCCTGGAGGCCGCCGCCAACTTCTATCATCGCGAGTTCGGCGTCCAACTGGACCCGGCTACCGAAATCGGGCAGGTCATTGGCAGCAAGGAGGGTCTGGCGCACTTGGCCTGGGCCTACCTCGATCCGGGCGATGTGGCCATTGTGCCGAACCCGGGCTATCCCGTCAGTGCCATCCACGCCCGCATGGCCGGCGCCGACCTCTACGAGACCGAGCTGAACGCCAAGAACGCCTACATGCCCGACCTGAGCGAAATCCCGACGGACATCGCGAAGCGCGCCAAGCTGTTCCACGTGTGCTACCCGGGTAACCCCACGGGTCGCCCCGCGACCCCGGGCTTCTACCAAGACCTCATTAAGTTCTGCCGGGAGTACGACATCCTCGCCGTCGGAGACATGGCCTACGCCAACGTCTGCTTTGATGGCTGGAAGAACCCCACCCTGCTGCAAATGGAAGGGGCCAAGGACGTGGCGATCGAGTTCCACTCGCTCAGCAAGATTTTCAATATGACGGGCTGGCGCCTGGGCTTCACGGCGGGCAACCCCGATGCGGTGAACACCCTGCAGAAGCTGAAGAGCAACATTGATAGTAAGGCGTTCCCGGCCGTGGCCGAAGCGGGCGCCTACGCCCTCAACCACGTGAGCAACCAAGCCACGCTGGACATCTATCAGCGCCGCCGCGATGCCCTGGTGGATGGCCTGCGCAGCATTGGCTGGCAAGTAGAGCGGCCGGTGGCCTCGCTGTACGTGTGGGCACCGGTGCCGAACCCCAACATGACGAGCGCCGAGTTCGCCAAGGCCCTGCTGGAGAAGGCGCACGTGCTGTGCATCCCGGGCAACGGCTACGGCACCGCCGGCGAAGGCTACGTGCGGTTCTCGCTGACCCTCTTGGGCGACCAGAACGGGGAGCGCTTTGCCGAAGCCGTGCGCCGCATTGCTGCCTCCGGGTTGATTGCTGCTCCCGTCGCATGAGCCTGAGCTACGAAGAGGCCCTGGCCGCGCTGAACAACTACCCCCGCCGCGAATGGCGGCTGGGGTTGGACCGCATGGCGGCATTTTGCGAGCGGCTGGGCCTGGCCGGGCGACTGGGGCAGACGGGCTCGCCCGCCTTTGTCCATATCGCGGGCACCAACGGCAAGGGCACCACCACGGCCTTTGCCCAGAGTCTGCTGGTGAGCCAGGGCTACCGCACGGGCGCGGCGTATTCGCCCTACGTCTACGACGTCCGCGAGCGGGTGCAACTCGGGCGGGACCTGATTTCGCGGGAGCACTTTGGCGAGTGGGTGGGGCGGCTGCTGCAGGTGGCCGAGAGCATGGAGAGCGACCCCATGGGCGCGCCCACCGAGTTTGAGTTCAAGACGGCGCTGGGCTTTGCGTATTGGAACGCCCAAGCCTGCGACGCGGTGGCCCTGGAGGTTGGCCTAGGTGGCCGCCTAGACGCCACGAACGTGGTGACCCCAGCCTGCAGCGTCATTGTCAGCATCGGGATGGACCACATGGAGTACCTCGGCGATACCCTCGCCAAGATTGCGACCGAAAAGGCCGGCATCATCAAGCCGGGTCGCCCGGTGGTGGTCGGCCCGATGGCCGATGAGGCGCGGGAGGCGATCGAGACGATCGCCCAAGAGCGGGGAAGTGAGCTGTGGCAATTTGGCCGTGAGATTGAGCTGCGGCCCGAACCCGCCGGATGGACCGTGCGCACCCCGGTTGGGGAAGTGAGCGGCTTGCAGCCCCGCCTGAAGGGCGCGATGACCCCCACCAATATGGCCCTGGCGGTGAGTGCGCTGTATGCCGGAGGCCTCAAGCACGACGCAGACGCCCTGCGGGAAGGGGTGCGTCTGGCGACCATCCCCGGGCGATTTGAAGAGCGCACCATAGATGGCCAGCGCTGGGTGCTGGATGGCGCCCACAACGCGCCGGCGGCCGCGGCCCTGGCGGCCGGCCTGATGCAGGAGGGGTACCGGGAGGTGAACCTGGTCACCGGGATGCTGACCGGCCATGATCCCGAACACTTTGCCGAAACCCTGGCCCCCTGCGTGCGCCAGGTCTTTGCCGCGCCCATTGATTGGCCGCGCACTCAACCCGCTGAGGCCGTGGCCCATGCATGGGAAAGCCTCGGGCGCCCCGTAACGATTTGCGAGAGCGTGGCCGAGGCCGTCCGTCGTGCGCAAGGTGCGGTGGGCGACGTGGTCGCCACCGGCAGCTTCTATCTCCTCAGCGAAGTGGACGCGGCTTTACGCGCGGAATGAACAGTCGATCACGACGTCCTTCACGCGGCCCGTCTGCTTAAGGTAGCCCGCAATATTCTCGCATTCTTTGCGGAGGTCCGGCGGACCACCCTTGTAAGACTTGAGCGAACCCCGGATGTACGCCACGTGGTGCATCACGCGCAGGTCGGCTTGCGTCACGTCAATCTGGCGGCGATTGAATTCGCGCCGCAGGTATTTGGTTGCTTCTACATCTGCCGGATCGGCCATGCCCTTAGTTTAGCGAAAAAAAGCGGGCTCGCACTCAATTGAATGCGAGCCCGTTTGCCTTGCGAGGCAGGGAAGGTGCTTAGCCTTCGGTCTTTTCTTCCGGCTTGGCTTCTTCGGTTGCTTCTTCTGCCTTGGCTTCCACCGCCGCCGGAGCATCAGTCTTGGCCGCCGCATCCGCCTTGGCGGAGTCCAGAGCGGTGCTCATGCTGCCGCGCTTGCTCTGCCAGATGGCGAGAATCAGAGCCGCCGCCGCCACCAGGGTGACGCCACCGCGCAGAGTCGCGTCCATGGGTTGGATCACCACCGGCACGATGAGGAGCGCGATCAGGTTCATAACCTTGATGAGCGGGTTCAGGGCCGGACCAGCCGTATCCTTGAACGGGTCGCCCACGGTGTCGCAGACCACGGCCGCCTTGTGCTCGTCCGTGCCCTTGCCGCCGTGCATCCCATCTTCGATGAGCTTCTTGGCGTTGTCCCACATCCCGCCGGAGTTGGCGAGGAGAACGGCCATCAGCTGACCCGAAAGGATCGTACCGGCCAGGAAGCCGCCGAGCGCTTGCGCACCCACCAGGTTGTAGGCCACACCGTCTATCAGCACCGGCTGCTTGCCCAGGCCAAAGCCGAAGGCCACGAGGACCGGAAGGCTGATGGCGAGGATGCCAGGGCCGAGCAGTTCCTTTTGCGCAGCCGCCGTCACGATGGCGACGCAGCGGCCGTAATCCGGCTTGCTGGTGCCCTTCATGATGCCCGGATCGTTGCGGAACTGGTCGCGAACGTCGTTGATGAGGTCGAAGGCCGCGCGTCCCACGGCGTTGATGGAGAAGGCCGAGAAGAGGTACGGAGCCGCACCACCCACCAGCAACCCGAGGAAGATCTCGGGGACTTCAAGTCGCATCCCGATTTCGGTCAGCTTGGCCGCGTCCACATAGGCGTGGAACAAGGCCACCGCTGCCACAACCGCAGTCGCGATGGCAAAGCCCTTGGTGAGGGCCTTGGTCGTGTTGCCAGCGGCGTCCAGAATCTGGACCGCGCGGGCACCCTTCGGGTTGTCGTGGCCAGCGCCGGACATTTCGAACACGCCCTGAGCGTTGTCCGAGATCGGGCCGAACGTGTCCATCGCGAGGATGAAGCCCGTGGTGGTGAGCAAGCCCAGACCCACCAGCGCGATCCCGTAGAAGGAGAGCAGGTAGCCGCCGAACTGGTCGGACGGGAAGATGAGGAGCGGAGCCATTAGCGCCGCCACAATGGCGAACACCGAGAATACCGACGACTCTTGACCGTAGGCAAAGCCGTTGATGATCATCGGGGCCGGACCCGTGGTGGCCACGGAGGCCACTTCGCGCACCGGCTTCTTCTTGAAGGAGACGTAGTAGTCCGTCAGCTTCTCGAAGAGGAAGGCCATGAAGATCCCGAACAGGATACAGACGACGAAGCGCCACCATTCCACGTTCTTGTGCGTCACCAGCAGCGGCTCGGCCGTGTTGGGTTGCGGGGGCATGCTGCCGTCCGTCGGCGGGTTGGAGACTTCCTCCGGCGACATCTTGTAGTAGCCCAGCACCGGGGCCACTTGGTCGAACCGGGTCTTGCCGTCCGAATCCAGGGCCACGTAGAGGTTGTCCTTGCCGTCCACGTAGATCGTGGCCGGGAACGTCGCGTCTTCCTTCACCTCGGTGCCTTGCTTCTTGACTTCTTCAAACTGCTTGGCGAGGTACTCCTTAGTGGAGGGGCCGACGATGAAGGTTTGGGCCGGCGGGTTCTGCTGGCCCGGAGCCGTTTGCTGGACGCTGACCTGCATGTAGATCAGCTCCTTGCCGCCAAAGGCTTCCTTGAGGGTCACGAACTGCGGGGCCGGCGGGTTGGCCGGGTCGCCCGAGGTCTGGTCCGGCTTCTGCACCGCAAACGCCGCCACCTTGGCAAAGTTCGGGCTGTTCAGGTCCACCTTGGTCAGGCCGTCCACCTTGCGCGGTTCCGGCAAGTTGTTCGGGTCGAACTGGCTGAACGGGCTGATGTAGTTGGAGACGAAGCGCAGGCGGTCGTCTTCACTGAAGCCCGGCGTCGCGGCCATGAAGGCCGCGGACTTCGCCACGTCTTCCGCCGCCACTTCCTTGAACTCCTTCTTCTGCGCGATGGCCAGCTTGTTGCCTTCGGCCACCATCACATCCAGGATGTTGCGTTGCCACTGCTCGCGCGTGGTCTTGGTGGACGTTTGAATGACCGGGTTGCTGCTGGGCATGCCACCCATCATCCAGTAGGCCAGCACCACGGTCAGGATCGCCGCAATGACGCCCGAGCCGTAGAAGCCCTTTTGGATCGAGTGCAGCGGGTCGGACTCTTCGTCCTCGTCGCCCTTGACCATGTAGATGCCGATGATGGAGGCCACGATCCCAATCCCGCGAGCGAGAAGGGCGAACATAACCAAGCGCATCCACGTGGCGGTGTCGAAGATCGCCGCCGTCGCAGCGCCCAATACGATGGCGGCCACGAGGGTGACTTCGTAAGATTCAAAGACGTCAGCGGCCATACCGGCGCAGTCGCCGACGTTATCGCCCACGTTGTCCGCAATGACGGCCGGGTTGCGCGGGTCGTCTTCCGGAATTCCGGCTTCGACCTTACCAACGAGGTCCGCACCCACGTCCGCGGCCTTCGTGTAGATCCCACCGCCAACGCGCATGAAGAGGGCAGCCAGCGAACCACCAAAGCCAAAACCGACCAGAAGCTTCATGGCTTCGGCCGGGAAGAACAGGAAGACAGCAGTGGCACCGATCAGGCCAAGGCCGACCGTGTACATACCAGCCACGGCGCCCGAGCGGAAAGCCGTTTCGAGGGCTTCCTTCTTGCTGTTGAGAGCAGCGGCGGCGGTTCGCACGTTACCGCGTACGGCGGTCACCATGCCGAGGTAGCCCGCGCCATAGGAAGCCAGCACCCCAAGGACAAAACAGACGGCTACGCCGGTGCCCACGTTTTGGCCGAACTGTCCTTGGTACAGGAAGTAGAGGCCAACGGCGAGCAGGATGACGAAGATGCCCATGAGCTTGCGCTGCTGAGCCAGGTACGCCAACGCCCCGGCTTCGATGGCCTTCGCCACCTCGCGCATCGCATCATTGCCCGTGCTCTTGGCCAGGACCTGCTTTTGGAACACATAACCCATGACAATGGCGAGGAAGCCGAGGCCCAATGACAAGTAAAGATAAATCTTGTCTTGATCGGAGAACTCAAGCTTGACGTTCTCACCCCCAGCAGCCATTGCAAAGGTTGGAATAAGTAGCGCGGCCAGAACCGCGATGAGGGTCGTCCACCGACCCGTCTTCCACCATCGCAAACACATAGTGCGGAAATTGACTCCTTTGATTCATGAAGGGAGCCAGGTCGGATCCGACCTGACTCCGTCCAGTAGCTCACAATACCCGAGCCGCGAGGTGAACCAGTAGGTTACTTTTGGGAGGCGCGAATTTCCACCGTGACGTGGTGGCCCCGCAATTGCCCCTGGATGGCTTCTGCCTTCATTTTGGGGATGCCGGTGAACATCGTGACCGGCGCGGCCTCCATCATCTGCTTCACCTGGTTGCGGTTCAGCGACATGATCTTTTGTAGCGTCGAGATCAGTTCCTCACTCGACCGCTGGACGCCCAGCAGGACGAGGTCGTACTTCTCGGTATCCACGTGGGCCGCGTAGGCGCCCATCGCGGCGTGCCCCAGGCCGCCATCGGCAGTGGAAATCGGGATTTCGCGGTCGCAGTTCTCGCAAATGAGGCCGACCGAGCGCTCGTTGTACCAATTCAGCTCTTGGCAGAAACCGCACTGCACTTGGAACACCTTGAGGATGCGCCCATCCTGGATCGGCACCAATCGGCCGCAGCCGGTGCAACGCACGTCTTCCATCGGCTTCTCGGTGAATCCGTTGCGGGCCTGGCAGATCGGGCAGGTGATGTCAAAGGAAGTGACCTTCTTGACCTTCGACATCGACACGATGGCCATGATGACGCCGACAATGCCAGCCAGCGCCAAGACAACGGCCAGGCCAATCATCGCGCCGCCGTAGTAGATACCAACGCCGCCCAAGAGGAGGGCAATCACGCCCGGGATTCCGAAGGCCATGGCCTTTTGGGCGTGGATCTCCTGAATGTCCGAACTTCGTTTGGCGGAACTCATACGTACCTTTTAGTATAAGGGACGATGGTCCCAGAATGCCACCTTTCGGTGGAGCGGCATTCTGGGTGAGGTTCGGATCAGCGCGAAATCGGGCCGCTCAAACTGCCGCCCGCGCCGGTGCCGGGGTTCGGCAAGCCTTGGCCGGTGCCCATGTTCGGGTCTTGCAAGACGGGCGCGTTCGGGTCCGTGGCCGGCACGATCAGCACCTTGCGGTTGCCTTGGTTGAGCGGCGTAAAGCCGTTGCTCTGGCCCAGCGTTTTGAGGATCGTCATGGCGGGGACGTTGACGTACCGCACGGATACGGGACCGTCCGTGAATCCCGGCGCAAACTCAATATCCAGCCCGGCCGCGATCCCAATCTGCTCAATCACGCTCCGAAGGGAAGTGCCCTCGTCCTGGATGGTGATGGGCAACATCGTGGGGTCAGCGGGTTGGGTCGGGGCGAGGGGTTGCGGTCCGGTGGGGACTTGGTTCGTGGTTCCCGGGGCGGTACTGCTGGCGGGGTCCATGCCTTCCGGCGACCCTTGTCCCATGCCTTGACTTTGGAGCTTGCGGTCACCACTCATCGGTGCCCCCTCCATGTTGTTATCCCCGGTGGCGCTGATGCTTGGTCGTCCGGCTTCGGTCGCCAGGGTTTGGGGTTGCGGGCGAGTGACCGCGTAGTAACCCAGCGCGAGGCTAAAGACGAGCAACGCAGCGGCTACCCCCAGACTCCAGCGCGGCATGCGCACCTCGGGCGTCGGCTTCTCTAGCAGCACGTGCGGGGCCGGAATGATGGCGGGCGGAATCGGCTTAGCGGCCGTGAGTTTGCCCAGCATGGCGGCGCGGCTTTCTAGCTCGGCCACATCTTCGGGGTAGCGCTGGCGGTACTGCTGGGCGGCCTCCGAGAGCGGGTCTCGGGCCAGTTCCCACAGCAACTCGTCGCGATCTTCGGGCAGCGGGCTCATTGGTCACCTCCCTGATAGAACTGGCGGAATCGTTCGCGGGCGCGGAACAAGCGGGTCTTGGCCGCGTTGGGGGTGCACTCCATCGCCCCGGCAATCTCGTTCAACGAAAGGTCTTCCCAATAAAACATCACAATGATGGCCCGGTCTTCGGGTTCCAATTGGCGCAGAGCGCTCTCGATATCGGGGTCCGCGAGTTGCGGAATCCCGGTCGGATCGGTGATCCGGTCGCTTACGGCCTCCAGCGTCACTGCATGGCGATCGTGGCGCGTGCGGCGGGTGGCCTGGATGGCCGTGTTGACCACAATCCGGTAGAGCCACGTACCAAAGCTGGCCCGGCGATCAAAGCGTGTGAGATTCTTGAAGGCCTTGGTCATGGCCTCTTGCACCACGTCTTCGGCCTCGGAACGGTGCAGTACGATGCCTTGCGCCACGCTGAGGCTGCGGCCGTAATGCCGGTCAAAAAGGTGACGGAACGCCGCACGGTCCCCGGCCACGACCCGGGCAATGATGTGCTCATCGGTGTCGTGGTCCATCGGCAACGGAATTTGGTTCGCCAGTGTCACGGTCTCTTCGCTTGGACGCGGATCAGTTGGCATTGGTAACTCCTGGGGTCTCAGGTCCCGGCACTTGGGCCGAGGTGGCCTGAATCGCTTGCCCCATTTCTATACGACGCGCAAAAGCCGGGCCAAGTGTGCTCCAGCTCACAAACGCAAGGCCTGCCATCACTACCGCCACACTAACCCAGGCCCATTGTTCGCGCTTTTTGAACCACAACGTCACGCCCATGCCCATCAACAAGGCCAGGGGGGCAAAGGCCGGATACAGATACCGCGCTTGCCCTTGGAAGTACTGCAAGTTGAACCGCAGGAACAAGGCCAGCACCACCAAGATGGCGACCGCCCCCAGGGCGTGCATAGCCGGTTGCGGCTTTTTGCGATCCTTCGCCACCGCGATGAGGCCCGAGAGAAGGGCCGCCGCCAAGAAGGCCAGGCTCAGTCGATAGAAGGTGTCCACCGTCTTGCCTCCGTAGGCTTCGAGAGGCGCAATATCCATGTAACCAAAGGTGCCGACGAAACTCTTGGCCGCCGTCCACCCCACCCAGTTCACGAGGTACGAAGTGAGGCCGATCGAATCGATGAACATCTTGGCCTGGGCGGTGCCGCCGAACGATTCGGTGAAGGCGCGCAGCGCAAAGGGGTCGCCGTAGACCTGCACGTTGCGGATCATCCAGGGGGCCGCTACGAGAAGCGGGCCAATCGTCATCGTCAAGGCGACGGTGATCTTCGACTTCTTGGGCGCGCCGATGAGACCGGCCACAAAGCCGACCGGGATAAGCATCAGGCCCGTGGTTTTGGTCCAGATGGCCGCCCCGGCCACGAGGCCAAAGAGAATGGGATAGGCCGCCCCCGAACCCCGCGCGACAATGGCCGCCAGCACCAGCGCCCAGGCGATGAGGCAGTAGAGAAGCGGGTCGTTGCTGACCGCGCCGTGCAATGCGAGGTTCATGGGCAACAGTCCGAAGGCCATCGCGGCTAACGCGACCTCGTCCGACTGCGAGACATTGCGGGCAAACGCAAACACGCCCAGTAGCATCAAGACGCCGATGCCCGTATTGACAAAGCGCAAGTAACGTCCGCCCTCATTGGCCTGGGGATCCCACCCGGCCGCCTTGGCGATCTGCCCCGCCATGAAGTAGTAAAGCGGAGGCTGGTGCGCCTGGTAGTTCTCGTAAAGCTCGGGGTCTTTGGGGTCCAGCACCGCCGGGCCCTCGCCCCGGGCCATGCGGGCGACGTAGTTGGCGTGCTGGCGTTCATCGGGCGCCCCGATGTCGGGCGCGGTGGCCGGTTGCCCGGTTTCCGGGTTGCGCTGCGTCATCAAAGCCCCGGCCGTTCGGTAGGGCGTGGCGTCGTTAAATGCCGTCGCCCCCCCAACGAACAGAAGCAAGATCACGAAAATTCCGAGGGCCCGCATGCCGCTTCTATTGTATATGAAGCGCAAAAAGCACTAGACTATCGGCGGAACTCCTCCCGGAAGGGCGGGAGTAAGAAAATCACATGCGACGATCCTTATTCTCCATGATGGCCCTCGCCGGCGGAATGGTGAGTGCGTTCGCCTTCGCGCCGCCGAAGCCGCTCGAAGGTCACTTCGAGGCTCTGCAGCGGGCCAAGTCCCTCAACGTGGAATACACCGTGACCATGGTGGGCGGGGCTCCGCGCACTGTGAGCCTCTCGCTCCAAAAGCCGAACCTCCTCCGCATGGAGTCGGGTGACCAAGTCGTGTTTGCCGATGGCACCACCATCGTGACCTACGACAAGGCGGCCAACCAGTTCTCCAAGATGGAGCAGACCACGGAATCGCTTCTCGGTCTGTTTGAAGATACGGATATGCGCTTCTGGCGGCCGTTCTTCGATGCCAAGGCGTTCGACGGGATGACCGATGTGGCCAAGGGTAGCAACGTGGAGCGCGCCGGTCGTCGCCTCACGACAGTGACGGGCAAGATGGGCATCACGAGCTCGACCATGTACCTGGATTCGCGCGATGCATTGCTCCGCCAGGCTGAAATCAGCCAGCAAATGGGTGGCACCACGGCCCGCACGGTCGTGAATGCGACGAAGGTGGAACTGAACGGGGAAGTCGCTTCGGATCTGTTCGCGTTCAAGGCGCCGTCTGGTGCGACCGAAGTCACCTTCACGGCCAAGTGGCTGTATGACTTCGAGGCCGCCAAGAAGCTGGCCAAGCAAACGGGCCGCCTGCTGATGGTGGACTTCATGGCCGACTGGTGCGGCCCGTGCAAGATGCTAGACGCGCAAGTGTTTAGCACGCCGGAGTTCAAGAAGGCCGCCGGCGAAATGGTGTGGGTGAAGGTCAACATTGACAACTTCCCGGCCCTCGCCTCGCAATACAAGGCGACTTCGATCCCGCTCGTGGTGTTCATGGACGGGGACGGCCAAGTGCTGCACCAATCGCTGGGCTTCAAGCCGGTTGGAGAATTCCTCAAGGAAATCGCCGCCGCGAAGAGCAAGGGCTAAGCCCTCGCTTCAACTCAACAGGATCCCCGTTTCGCTTCGGCGGAGCGGGGATTTTTCATTTTCCCGGTATCCCTTTCAGGTGGTACGCCCCTTTGCCGGGCCGAAACCTTACTATCCCGGAGGGGGAATCATGAAGGATCGGCAATTGAAGGTGGTGCGGCTCATTGAGCCGGAGCTTTGCCTCGAGTGCCGCTTTGCCCAGATGGCCGATGTCGAAATGGCCGATGGAACCCACCAGCGCATGATTCATTGTCGCCGCCTCGATTGCGACAACTGGGATTACCAATCGGCGGCCGACGCCAACGCGCTCGACCTCGACGACGCGGCCTAAAAGACGGCGAACGGGTCGCCCTGCGCTTCTAAATCTACGGTGAAAGGAACCGTGCTCCACGGGGTCATCACGCGCATGGCCTTGTTTAGTCGCCCCATGTATTCGTGGTGGCTCAAGGTCAGTGCCCCCAGGCTCTCCAAGTGCGGGTTGATTACCTGGGCATCAAACAGTGCGAAGCCGAGTTCCTGGCACTTCTCGTGCAACTTCCACAGGGCGATTTTGCTGGCGTTGGTGTGACGATGGAACATGCTCTCGGCGCAAAACACTCCCCCCACCGCCACGCCGTAGACCCCGCCCACTAACTCACCCTCAAGATACACCTCGCAGGAGTGCGCCCAGCCTTCCTCATGTATGCGGCAGTAGAGGTCAATAAGAGTCGGGGTGATCCAGTTGTCTTTGGGTCGGCGGCACGCCGTCATCACCTCGCGGAAGGCCGTATCAAACCGAACCTCAAACGGCTCCCGGCGAAACGCCCGCTTCAAAGACCGCGAAACGTGAATCCCTTCCATCGGGAAGATGGCCCGCTCGTGCGAGATGTAGAACTCGATGGCGTAGGGGTTCTTGTTCCGGTCGTTGCCCATCGGAAACATGCCCATCTGGGTGCAAAACCGGATGCTGTCGGGTGACAACTTACGCCCATCCACCATCTCCCCTCCATGATACAAAACTTCGGCGAAGCGGAACCGCCCAGAGGTAAACCTCGGCCAACCATGACCGGAAGTGAACTCATCCAGGCCCAGATCGACATGCTGACCGCCCAAGTCGAAGCGTGCTACGCCGGGCTCGCGCCCGAAGATTTCGAGCGAGACATCGTGCCGCAGATGATGAAGCCCGCCCGCGTGCTGGATCACCTGGCCGAGTGCGTCCATGCCTTCCTCGCCAAGAAGGATGGGGCCGATTACGACCAGTGGGGGGTCGCGGGGCTCACCGGAACTCTGGAAGAGCGTATGGCCGCCTATCGCGAACTGCGGGAGCAAGCTAAAGCCGGCATCGCGGGCCGCGAAGACGAGCAGGCCCTGATCGCCGCCAGCGACTTCCTCACCGCCCACGACGCCTACCACGTGGGCCAGCTCGTGACGATGCGACTGACGCTCGACCCCGAGTGGAACGCCTACAGCATCTACGGCCACTAGTCCGCCCGCTTGACACCCACTAAGAGAGGCCCTAAACCCGGCTGAACGGGGCGCGGTATCCTTTGCCCTCGGCGAGGTCACCATCTCCGGTGATCTCGCCAATCCACACGGAGTGGCTCTCGTCCACGGGTGCCTTGCCTGAATGCAAGGTGCGGGCGAACCCAGGGCGCTCCGGCGGATAAAACCCGGAGAAAAATAAGAATGCCGCAACTGAGCATGAAAGAGTTGCTGGAAGCCGGAGTCCATTTCGGCCACCAGACTCGTCGTTGGAACCCCAAGATGCGCCGCTACATCTACGGCGCGCGCAACGGGATCTACATCCTCGACCTTCACCAAACCATCAAGCTGTTTGAAGACGCCCTGAACTTTGTTCAGCACCGCGTCGGCGACGGGGGCACCGTGCTTTTCGTCGGCACCAAGAAGCAAGCCCAAACCGCCGTGAAGGAAGCCGCCATCCGCTGTGGCCAACACTTTGTGGTGGAACGCTGGCTGGGTGGGATGCTGACCAACTGGGAAACCATCCAAAACCGCATTAGCCGCCTGAAGGAACTCGACCGCATGGAAGAGGAAGGCTATATGGATCGCCTGCCGAAGAAGGAAGCCCTGAAGCGCCGCGAAGAGCGCAACAAGCTCAGCCGCTACCTGGAAGGCATTCGCACCATGGACAAGCTGCCGTCCGTGATGTTCGTCGTGGACATCATCAAGGAAGCCAACGCCGTCGCTGAAGCCCATCGCCTACGCATTCCCGTCGTCGCCATCGTGGACACGAATTGTGACCCGGACATCGTGGACTACGTGATCCCCGGCAACGACGATGCCATCCGCTCTATCCGCCTGGTCACCAATAAGATCAGCGAAGCCGTGACGGAAGTCCGCCCGGTCGACATCGAGTTTGCTGAAGGCACCGGTGCCGCCCTGAGCGAAGACGATGAAGAAGCCGTGGTGCCGGTGGACGAAGAGTTCCTGAGCGCCTTTGGTGTGAACGCCGAAGCCGAAGCCCCGGTCGCCGTGAAGGAAGTGGTGGTCGAAGAGGCCCAGGCCGAAGCCTCATCCCCGGCTACGGAAGCCCCCGCCGAGGCGTCAGAATCCGCCGTGGCAGAAGAAGCTTCTGCTGAAACCAAGGAGTAAAAGATGGCAATTAGTGCAAGTGATGTCAAGCGTCTGCGCGAAGAAACCGACGCGCCCATGATGGAGTGCAAGGTCGCGCTAGAAGAAGCTGGCGGCGACTTTGAGAAGGCCAAAGCCATCCTCCGTGAAAAGGGTCAATCGGCCGCTGCAAAGCGTTCCGGTCGTTCTACTAGCGAAGGGGTGGCCAAGTTTGTGGTCTCCGCCGACGGCAAGACCGCCGTGGGTGTGGTGCTGGAAAGCGAAACCGACTTCGTGAGCAATAACGAAGGCTTCCGCAAGTTGGTGGATACGCTGGCCAATGGCCTGCTGAACGCCCCCGCTGACGCCGTGAACGGTGACGTGAACAACGTGAGCATTGACGGCAAGACGGTGGCCGAACTGGTGACCGAAGGCGTGGCCCTGTTCCGCGAGAACATCCAGCTGACGCAAGCCGTGAAGCTGGAAACCGACGGCGCGATTGGCGTTTACAACCACCACACCGGCAAGCAAGCCGCCGTGGTGATGGTGAGCGGTGACGCTGCCAACGCCGGCGAAGTGGCGACGAAGGGCGCCATCCAGGCCGTGGCCATGGGTGCGACCTACTTGACCAAGGCGGAGGTGCCGCAAGACATCATCGCCCAGGAAATGGAGCTGGAAACCCAGCGCGCCATCAACGACGGCAAGCCGGCCGAAATGGCCGCCAAGATCGCCGAAGGCCGCGTGAACAAGGAGTTCTTCAAGAGCCAAGTTCTGCTGGAGCAGCCGTTCCTGGAAGACGAAAGCAAGTCCACCGCCCAGTTCCTCAAGGAAATGGCGCAGGGCACGGCCGAAGTCACCGGCTTCAAGCGACTCACGGTCGGAGGCTAAGTCTCATGGCCGACCCTGCTTACAAACGCATTCTCTTGAAGCTAAGCGGGGAAGCCCTGGCGGGTAGCCAGGGCTTCGGCTTTGACCCCTCGGTGCTAAATCACATCGCCCGAGAGGTCAAAGCCGTTCACGATTTAGGGTGCCAACTCGGCATCGTGGTGGGTGGAGGCAACATCATCCGTGGGGAAGCCTTTAGCGCCGACGGCGGCATTGACCGCACGGCCGCCGACCACATGGGCATGCTCGGCACCATCATCAACGGGCTGGCCATCCAGGCCGCCCTGGAACGCCACGGCGTGCCGACCCGCGTGCAAAGCGCCATCGCCGTGGACGAAGTTTGCGAGCCGTTCATTCGCCGCCGCGCCATCCGCCACCTGGAAAAGGGCCGCGTCGTAGTCTTTGGGGGCGGGACGGGGAACCCGTACTTCACCACCGATACGGCAGGGGTGCTGCGCGCCCTCGAAATCGAGGCCGACGTCATCATCAAAGCGACGAAGGTGGACGGCATTTATACCGCTGACCCGCGCAAGGACCCCGACGCCAAGCGCTACGAACGCCTGACGTTCGACCAGACGCTAGAAGAGCGACTGGGCGTAATGGACATGACCGCTTTCACCCTGTGCCGCGAGAATTCGCTGCCGGTGTTGGTGCTCGATATGTTCGCCACGGGTGCCATGGCGACGGCCGCAAGTGGCGGTTCCATCGGTACGCTCGTCACGATTTCTTAACATCTTGCGACGCCGCCTCACACGGGGGCGTCCTAACCATGCACAATAACGCTATGCAAGACCTCCTGAAAGATGCCGAACACCGCATGAAGCAAGCCGTGGAGGCCACGCTCCACGATTTCCAGCGCATCCGCACCGGCCGCGCGAACCCGATGGTCCTCGAGAAGATCATGGTGGACTATTACGGCAGTGAAACGCCGGTGAACCAGGTGGCCAACATCAGCGTGCCGGAACCCCGCCAAATTCTTATCAACCCCTACGACAAGGGGATGACGGTGGCCATCGAAAAGGCCATCCAAAAGAGCGACCTCGGTGTGAACCCGGTGGTGGACAGCAACGGGATCCGCCTCAACTTCCCGCAAATGACCGAAGAGCGCCGCAAGGAGCTTGTGAAGCAGGTGCACGCCCGCACCGAGGAGGGCCGCGTGGCGGTGCGCAACGTGCGCCGCGACACCCTGCAGCACGGGCAAGCCCGCCTGAAGGCCAAGGAAATCAGCGAGGACGAACTGAAGGGCTTTGAAAAGAAGGTCCAAGATCTGACCGACAAGTTCGTGCATGAAGTGGACGATCTGCAGAAGAAGAAAGACGCCGAGTTGATGGAGATCTAAACCTTGGCATTGAGCCCGTCCGAAACCTCTTCCATGCAGGAACCCCGTAACGATGTGCAAGCCCGCGCGGTTGCGCAGGGGATTCGGCTGGATGCTTTGCCCCAGCACATCGCGTGCATCATGGATGGCAACGGGCGCTGGGCGACGGCACGGGGCGAGCACCGCCTGGTGGGGCACCAGCAAGGCTATCTCACGCTCAAAGACGTACTGACCACCGCCGACGAACTGGGCATCCGGTATCTCACCGTGTACGGTTTCTCGGCGGAGAACTGGCGGCGTCCGGGCGAGGAAGTCAACGGCCTGATGGACCTGATCGCGGCGGCGGCGAGCGCCGAACTGACCGGGCTCATCAAAAACAACGTGCGGGTGCGCATCAGTGGGCGGCTGGATGAGCTGCCGCAGAGCACGCGCGACAACCTGCGGGCGCTGGAAGCCGAAACCAAGGACAACACCGGCATCACCTTTGTGCTGGCGGTGAACTACGGCGGCCGGCAAGAGATTTTGGATGCCGCCCGGGCGGTGGCGGAAGCCGGTGAGCCTTGGACCGAAGAGTCCATCTCGAAGCACCTCTATACGCCCGAGATTCCGGAGCCGGATTTGATGGTGCGCACCGCCGGCGAGCTGCGCTGGAGCAACTTCCTGATCTGGCAGGCCGCCTACGCCGAGCTTTACGTCACGGATAGTCCATGGCCGGAGTTTGGTGAGGAAGAGCTCTTTGCGGCGGTCACTCAGTTCCAGCGGCGCATCCGCAAGTTCGGCGGCTTGGCCGAAGGATGAAAATCCCCTTCGATAGTCTCTGCCTGGCGGCGGTGGTGCAAGAGTGCCAGCCGTTTGTGGGCGGGCGCATTCAAAAGGTGCTGCTGGCCGCGCCCAATGAACTCGCGGTGGCCATCTACAAGGAGCGCGAACAGTATCTGCTCCTCAGCGCCGACCCGCAATTTGCCCGCGCGCACTGGATCGCCCGCCGCCCTGAAGGGATGGACGCGACCCCCGCTCTCACCCTCTTCCGGCGCTATCTCAAAGAGGCCAAGGTGGCGTTTGTGCGGCAACGGGGCCTGGACCGCGTGCTCGAAATCGGCGCCGACGGTCCGGAGGGGCCGGTGGTGCTGGTGGCCGAGTTAATGGGCAAGCACGCCAACGTGATGTTGGTGGCTGAGGATCGGCGCGTGGTGGCAGCCCTCAAGTGGATCGGGCCCAAGCTCTCGCGCCGCCCGATTCTGCCGGGGCAGCCGTACGAAGCGCCTCCGCTTCCGGATCGCCCACCCTTTACCGAAGCCCAACCCGGCGACGATCTGAATGACTACGAAGGGGCCAGCCCATTCCTCCAGCGGCTCATCCAGGCGGGCTACCCGCTCGCGGATGCCCAGGCCCGGGTGAGGGAAGGCCGCTACGAGACTCTGGCGTTCCCCGGCCACGGCGCGTACCCGCTGCCGCTGGATGTGCTGAACCTGGTGGGCTACCCCCGTCTCACCCTCAGTACGGCCCTGGAAGCCCATTTCGCCGAAGCCCAGCGCGACCGCGACCTCGCCCTGCGCAAGCAGCGGATGCAAAACCCGCTCCAGCGGGTAGCCGATGCCCGCCGGGTGGCGGTGCGCGAGATCCGCGAGGCCGTCCGTGCCGCCCGCGACGTGCCCACCCAGCAGATGTGGGGCGAACTGATCCTGGCCTACCAATACCAAGCCACGCCCGGGGCCAAGACGCTCGACGTGATGGATTACGAGGGGCGCGAGATTTCCATTCCTCTCAAGACCGACCTCACTCCGCTGGAAAACGCCCAACGGTACTTTGACAAAGCCAAACGGGTAAAGAGCCGGGCGGCGGCCATGGCCGAACAGGAAGTTCGCATCGCCCGCGATCTAGAAGAAGTGGAGGGGCTGCTGCTGCGCCTCGAACGCGCCCTGGACCCCGCCGAACTCGACGCCATTGAGGCCGAAATCGATCGCCGCCGTTGGCGTCACCGGGCTCCCGCCCCCACCCGCCGCAAGGAAGAGCGACCCTTTGCGGGGCATGCCGTGCGAGAGATGCTGAGCCCCGGCGGCTACCGCGTGCTTTACGGCGAGACAGCCACCGCCAACGACTACCTCACCACCAAGGTCGCGCGGCCCAGCGATTACTGGTTCCACGTCCGGGGTGGGGGAGGCGCCCACGTGGTGCTAATGACGATGAACCAGCCGCAACGCGTGCAGATGCCGGACTTGATCTACGCGGCCCAATTGGCCAAGCGCCACAGCTCGCAAAAGCATAGCGGGTACGTTTCGGTGGACTACACGCTCAAGAAGTACGTGCGCAAACCCCGTGGATCAGCCCCGGGCCTCGCCGTGTACACGCACGAAAAGACGCTGCACTTGGAAGAGTAACGGAGGAATGACGGACGCATGATGATGGACTGGGATACTTCGCTTTTTCGCGCCATCCACGTCGGGATGAAGAGCCCCGCCATGGACAACATCATCCGGGTGGTGGCCGATACCGGCCTGGGCCAAGTCCAAGCGGCGGCCCTGCTGTGGGCGTGGATGCGCCCATGGCTCTTGAAGCGAGGCCAGGCGTGGTTCTGGGGCGGGGGTGTGGTGCTCCTTGGCCTCGCGCAGATTGACGGCTATGGCGTGTATACGCTCATTGCAGCGGTGCTGATGATGGGCATGATCAGCCAGTGGCCGAGTTCGGTGGCGCGAGTGGCCCTCATCAGCGCCATCATCGCCGGCGTTATCCGGCTCGGCGTCGTCAAAATTTTCAATCGTCCCCGGCCGAGCAACCTCGGCTTTGGCACCCCATTGGAGCCGCTTTATGGCCCCACCAGCTTTCCCAGTGGCCATGCCACCACCACGGCGGCCATTGCCACCATTGCCATCTGGGCGATGATCCGAGGCGAACGCAACCTATGGGCGGATATCGCCCTGCTGTGGATGCTGCTGGTGGGCTTTGCGCGGGTGTATTCCGGTGTGCACTATCCCACCGACGCCATGGCCGGCTGGTGTTTAGGGGCGATGGTCGGCACGGTGGTGTGGCTTTGGCTTGGCCCCACCACCCGCCTCGACGATCAGGATTCGGCCAGCACGGCGGCCACCGCCGATTCGGCGTAAGCCCCCATCCGGCGGAACCGGGCGGCGCGTTCGGCCTTCAGTTCGGCCCCGCTCAGCTTGTCCTGCCGTTCCAGCGACGCCATGATGGCGCGGCCCACGGTCTGGGCGGCCTCCAGCGGGTCGCGGTGCGCCCCGCCGAACGGTTCCGGCAGAACCTCTTCCACCAATCCAAACTTCAGCGCCGAATCGCTGGTCAGTTGCAGGGCCGCAGCGGCCTGCGCACCTTTCTCGGCGGCTCGCCACAGAATGGCGGCGCACCCTTCGGGCGGGATGACGCTGTAAACCGCGTGCTCTTGCATCATCACGTGGTTGGCCACGGCAATTCCGATGGCGCCCCCGCTACCACCCTCACCAATGACGGTGCTAACAGTGGGGACGGTGAGTTCAAACATCGAGAGCATAGCGGCGGCGATGGCCTCGCTAATGCCTCGGCTTTCGCTTTCCACTCCAGGGTCGGCGGCGGGGGTGTCCACAAAGGTGATCACCGGCATGCGAAACCGTTCGGCCATCTCGAACAAGCGAATCGCCTTGCGGTAGCCCTCGGGCTTGGCCATGCCGAAGTTGCGGTAGCTGCGCTCCTGGATGTTGCGGCCCTTTTGGTGGCCCACCACCATCACGCGGCGTCCGTCCATCAGGGCGGGGCCACCGACAATGGCGTGGTCGGCGGCAAAGCGCCGGTCGCCTTCTAGCTCGACAAAGTCTTCGCAAAGCGCATTGATGTAGTCGAGGGTATAGGGGCGCGTTTCGGCGCGCGCAATTAGCACCTTTTCCCAAGGGCCAAGCCGGCTGTACCGGGTTTCGAGATAGGCATCGCGGCGCCGCATATAGTCTTGGACGCGCTCAGATAGCTCCGTCTTACGCTCGGGGTCAGTTTCCTTGTCGACAATCGCTTGGAGCTTGCGGATGGTTTCATCCAGCTCCAGCACGGGCTTTTCCCAGTCTTTCCAGGATTTAGCCACGGGTGGCCTCCACGGCGGCCAGGTGTCCGCCGAGCAAACGGCACAGGCTGGCGAGGTTGGTCCTCAGGTTCTTGCGTTCAATGATCTTGTCAAGCATGCCGTGAGAAAGGAGGAATTCAGCGGTCTGGAAGTCGTCGGGCACCTTGCTCACCTGGGCTTGCTTGCTAACCCGGGCCCCGGCAAAGCCGATGAGGGCGCGCGGCTCGCTCACAATCACGTCGGCGATGCTGGCGTAGCTGGCCAGTACCCCGGCCATGGTGGGGTCGGTGAAGACGGCGATGTAAGGCACGCCCGCGCTGCGGCAGGCCTCGACGGCGGCGGTGGTCTTTGCCATCTGCATCAGGCTCAGCAAGCCCTCTTGCATGCGGGCTCCGCCCGAAGCGCAGAAGATAATGGCGGGGATGCCTTCGTGCGCGCCGCGCTCAATGGCCCGCGTGATCTTCTCGCCGGCCACGCTGCCCATGCTGCCGCCCATAAAGTGGAAATCGCTGATGGCTGTGCTCACCGGCATGCCCATCAGGGTGGCCCGGCCGCTAACCACGCTGTCGCGCATCTTGGTGCGCTGCATGGCCTGGGCGTGCTTCTCCGCGTAGTCGGGGAAGTGCAGCGGGTCGCCCGAGCGCAGGTCGGTGTCAAGCTCGACGAACGAACCTTCATCAAAGACAACGTCCACCCGTTGTTGCCAGGTGAGGCGGTGGTGGTGGCCACAGTACGGGCACACCCGCAAGTTGGCTTCGAACTCCGCCGCGAAGATCGTCTTGCGGCAGTTCGAACACGGGAGGAACGCCCCGGGTGCGACTCCCGACGAGGCTTTGCCGAAGGGCATCCTATGACAATACCTGCCCGGGCGGCGATTTGAGCCCAAAACGGGATACGATGAGGCTATGAAAGCGCACACTGAGTACCTGGTTTTCAACACCTCGCAGGCGGAGGAGTTCGTCCGCATCACCGATGAGGTGGAAGGCATTGTAGGCCGGAGCGGGGTGGACGACGGGTTTGTGCTGGTGAGCGCGATGCATATCACGGCCGCGGTCTACGTGAACGACTGGGAGCACGGCCTGATTGCCGACATCCACGAGTGGCTGGACGTGCTGGCCCCCAAGGGAAACTACCGGCACCACGCCACCGGCGAGGACAACGGGGAGGCGCACCTGAAGAACCTCATCATGCACCACCAAGTGATCCTTCCCATCACGCGGGGGCGGCTCGATCTTGGCCCGTGGCAGCAGGTGTTCTACGCCGAGTTTGATGGCCAACGCAAGAAGCGGGTGGTGGTCAAAGTTTTGGGGATCCCCAAGGCCGATTGACCTCGAGAATCCCCGTTATACGTGCCTATGTAAGAGCTTAAGCGTCGGGAGCGGTGCTGTCGCGCAGCCCCAGCCGTACGTCGCCACTCACGGCGGTGGCCGTGATGGTGCCGGTGCCCGCGCCCAGGCGGCCGCTCAGACTCTGCCCGTCGGCGGTCTTGTCATCCAGCGGGATGTCGCTGGCCACGGCCCCGCGCAGAGTGCTGAGCGTCACGCGGCACTCGCTGCCGTCCATGATCTCCACCCCGACGTCGCCGGAAACCGTGCGCACCGTCACCGAACCCCGCACCGGCTCGCAAATGTCCAGGTTCACGTCGCCACTGGTGGTTTCCACCGCGATCGTGCGGCCACTTACGCGCACGAGGTCCGTGTTGCCGCTGCCGGCGTTGACGTTGATGGCCCCGCTGCAGTCTTGCAGGCTCACATCGCCGCTGGTGGTTTGCACCGTCAGCAGGCTGGCGTGAACGTTGGTCATGGCGATGTCGCCGCTGGCCACGGTGGTGTCCACCACGCCCTTGGCATCGCTCAGCTTCACTTGGCCGCTCAGGGTTTCGATGCGGGCGTTGCTGCCCACACCTTCCACGTGCACGTCGCCCCGGGCGAGCTTGACTTCCACCGGCGTACCCTTGGCCACCTTGGCGTTCACGGTCACCGAGACATCCGGGCCATCGGGCAGCTTGAGCACCACCACGTGGTCGTTTTCTTGCAGCATCGGTACGAATTGGTCGGCCTTGGCCTGGGCTTCGGCGGTGTTGCTACCCCGGTAGGTGGCCCGCAGGTCCATGGTGCCGAGTTCGTCCGAACCCACCACATGGATTTGACCCTTCTGGCCTTCGATGCGTAGCACCTTGCCGCTCGGCACCGAGAGGGGCAGCGAGACATCCTTGCTGGCTTCGGCGCCAAAGACGCCGGCGAACGTGCCGCTCTTCTTGGCATCCTCGGCGGCCTTCTGCACGGCCTCCACGCCCTTGTTGACGCCCTGGTTCACCTTGTCGGCGACTTCCTTCCAGTTGACGCCGGTGGCCACGTTCTTCGTCATCTCGTCGATGGATTGGAAGAAGCGGCTGAACGGGTCGTTGCTGGCGGCTTTGGGTTCGCCGTCGGTGGAGGTGGTGGCTTCCGCTTGGGGCGGGGCCGTGGGCTGTTCGGCCGGCTCGGCGGGTTCGGCTGGTGCCGCCGGTTCGGCGGGAGCCGCCGGGGCCTCGACTTCAGATTCACCGGATTGGTTGCCCAGGGCTTCCAGGAGTTCCAGGGCGTCTTCGGCGCTGAGCTTGCCCTGTTCGACCAGGCGCATGATGCGGAGAGTTTCGTTCTTCATGATTTGTTCTTGAGAATGGTCTTGGCTTCTTCGGGCGAGATTTCGCCGCGTTCGAGGGCGTCGAGGATTTCGGTCGGGCGTTCGTCGTCCCGCTTGGCGCGGCGCGATTCCTTAAACGGGGTGAGGCCCAAGGATTCGATAAGGTCATCCACCCGGGCGCGGATGGTGGGGTAGCTCAGGCCGAGCTCACGCTCCAGCGTGCTGAGGGTGCCCCGGGCCCGCAAGAAGGATTCCAACAACTGCTGCTGGTCGGCATCCAGGCGGCTGGCCATGGGCGGAGCGAATTTGCCCCGAATCGTGACCGTCCCCGATTCATTTTGAAGTTCCGTGATCACCATCGGCTCGCCCGTGACCGGGCACTGCGTGGGCGGAACAAGAGGTTGGCTCATGCGCGTTGTCTCCTTGAGAAAAACTTACCCAAGGATTACGAAAAACGTTGCGAAGTCCCGAAAGATTCTAGAAAATCTAAACCGAAAGGCCGGGAAAGTTTCGGAATTCTGAAATCACAGCTTCAACCGGGATGTCCGCCACGTTGCCCTCGGCTCCGGCGTGGATGACCCGGAGATTGGACACCGGAGGCGCCCACAGCCGGTGGATGCCGAACCGGAACAGGCCGATGACCGGCGTGGAGGTGGCGCAGGCAAAGTGCATGATGCCGTTATCCAGGGTGATGACGGCGCGGGCGGCCTGGATCGCCCCGACCACTTGCGGCATCGTCAGGGTGCCGCGCAGGTCCTGCACGTTCGGGTGCGTGGCGAGGGTGCACTCATCCGAAGCCCCTTTCCAATACTGCCCCTGCACCTTGGGCTTCGCGCCCAGCAGCCCAACACGATAACCCGCGGCCCCCAGCGCACTGGCCAGGGCCTGCCACTTTTCCAGCGGCCAAATCTTGCTGGCGAGGCTGGCGGTGGTGGCAATGAGCACGTCCGGCACGTCGGAGCCCGGGTTAGCCGAGGGAAGCATGTACGGCGGCACCGGGCCGCTCAAGTACGCCATGCGGGCAAAGATTTCGGAGATGTGCGGGGTTTTCAGGATGGAGTAGCGCTGGCAGATGTCCTCGTGGATCCACTCCTTGTCCTGCGCCAGCCGGCCGGGCTCATCGTCCAAGAAAGGAAGTTCGTCGCGGCCTTCTTCGCCCAGGCAAGGCCCGACCACGCGCCCGTCGGCTCCGGCGAGCAGCGCCGTCACCGCTTTCGCCCACGGGCTGACCTCAAAATTGATCACGCCATCGTAGGGCTCGGGAAGGGCGGACGCAAAATCGCGGGGCTCCATCCCCAGCAACGGCGTGGAAGAATCCACCAGCGGACTGGCGGCGCTGAGTTCCTGAATGCGCTTGCCGCCGTAGTAGTCCAGCGTCACGCCCGGGTGTTGCGCCCGGAACATCTGCAAAAGGGGAGTGGCAATCACAAAATTGCCCAAGGCGTCGTTGGTGACCACGGCCCACCGTTCACCCGTCTGGAGAGGTTCGCCACCGTAGCGCCGCATCTGTTCCTCCGAGGTTACCCGTCGGCGGGTAAGGTCCTTGGCGTGGCAGACGAGCGGTATCTCGGGATCGACGCGGGGGGCACCAGCACCCGGGCGTTGGTGCTGGATGCGGCGGGGGCTGTCGTGTTTCGCGGGGATGCGGCGGGGGCGAATTTTGCCTCGCATTCACTAGACCACATCCGCACTCAGCTGAGTGCCGCCCTTCAGGGCTGCCCGCCGGTGCAAGCGTGCGTGGGGTGCTTCGCCGGGATACTCACTGAAGCCGTGCGCCAGCAGGCCATGGCTTTGCTCCGCGAGCTTGTGCAGGCCGAAGCTTATGACGCCCGTCCGGATTTCCACGCCACCGTTCTCGCCGATCCTAACGCCGACATCGTGGTCATCGCCGGTACCGGGGCCATTGTGGCCAGCCGCCACGGGCACGAGGTTCGCAAGAGCGGGGGCGGGGGCTACATCCTGGGGGATGAAGGGAGCGGTCAGAGCATTGGCCGCTACGCCCTGCAAGCCACGCTCTTGCCCGCCCGACGCCCCGCCGTCAGCGTAGAGTTCAACCAAGCCCTGCGCGAGATCTGGGGTTCGGATGAGCCCGCCGCCGTGATCCAGGCGCTTTACGCCTCTCCCACGCCCGCCGCCCAACTCGCTCAGCTAGCGCCCACCGTGGTAAATGACTGGGTCTCAGGCTGGGATTACGCGCGGGACCCCGTAGAAAAGCCAGTAGAATGCCTCGCGGCAGAGGTTGGACTCCATCGCGAGGTGCATTTCTCGCCAGCGCAGCAAGTTCGGATTGGGCTCGCGGGCGGCGTTTGGCAAATGCACCCGAAAGTGCGGGAACACTTTGCCGAGCACCCGGCGTTAGCTCATCAGGAAGTCTTCCGGATTGAAGCCGAGCCGGTGCGCGGGGCCGTCCGATGGGCGGAAGCGTTGGCCGAGGCCAGCCAATAAGGAACAACGAAAGCATGGGTACGGAAGCAAGAAATCCGCGGTCGATCGGGCTCGATAAGATGACCCCGCAGGAGATCGTGCGCCTGATGAACGAAGAAGAGCATCAGGTGATCCGGGCGATGAAAGCCGCCGAACCCCAACTCGCCGAAGCCATCACCCAGTGCGCCGAGGTCTACAATGGCGGGGGTCGCATCGTCTACGTGGGGGCGGGCACCAGTGGCCGCGTGGCCCGCATGGACGCCGCCGAGATGCCGCCGACCTTTGGGATTGACAACACTCGATTTATTGCTCTCACAGCGGGCGGGGACGAAGCCGCCAGCAACGCCATTGAGGATGCCGAAGACGAAGTGCACTCGGCGATGGAGGGCATTAACAAGCTCGGCCTCGGCCCCGGGGATGCGCTGATCGCCCTCGCGGCCAGTGGCCGCACCCCTTACGTGGTGGCCGCCGCCAAGCACGCGGGCGCCAAGGGCGTCTGGACCTGCGGCATTGCCAACAACCCCGGTGCGCCGCTGTTTGATCACGTGGACCTTGCCATCTTGCTGGAAACCGGGCCGGAAGTACTGACCGGCTCCACTCGGCTCAAGGCCGGCACCAGCCAAAAGCTGGCGCTCAACACCATCTCCACCGGCACCATGGTGCTGGCAGGCAAAGTGGTGGAGAACTTGATGATCGACGTGAAGGCCAAGAACCACAAGCTGAAGGAGCGCTGCGTGCGGATTGTGCGCGACCTCACCAACGCCACCGAAGTGGACGCCTTACGCCTATTGGAAGCCAACGATTGGAACGTGCGGCGCGTGGTCGAGATGCTTCACGCCGAAGAGCGTGTCTGAGCCTTCGCGGCGTTCCATAGCTCGTCCCATTCTTGGGAATTCAGCTGGTCAAGGGGACGCCCGGCCAGGGCTTCCATCGCGCGGAATCGCTCGATAAACCGGGTCAGCATTCGGCGCAGGGCCTGCTCGGGGTCGCACTTGGCCCACCGCGCCAGATTCACTAGCGTGAAAAGCAGGTCGCCCATTTCGGCTTCCATAGCCTCCTTGTCGCCCGCCGCCCAGGCTTCCCGGAACTCGGCTTCTTCCTCTCGGAACTTCTGCCAAACGCCCTCAGCATCCGGCCACTCAAAGCCTACGCGGGCCGCGCGCTTGCTGATTTCCATCGCCGCCATCAAGGCGGGGAGCCCCTTGGGCACGCCATCCAGCAGGCCGGAGGTTTCCACCCCCTTTTCGGCGCGCTTGATCGCATCCCATTGCCGCAGCACGGCGGATTCGTCTTGGGCGGTGGATTCGCCGAACACGTGAGGGTGCCGGTGGATGAGCTTCTTGGTCACCCGGTCCGCGATGAAATGCGCATCCCACCCGCCATCCCGCGCCCGCATTTGTCCATGCATGATGGGTTGTAAAAGCACGTCCCCAAGTTCCTCCACAAAGGCCGGTTCGTTGCCGGTTTCAATGGCCTCGGCGAGTTCGTAGGATTCTTCCAACAGGCAGCGAACCAGGGAAGAGTGCGTCTGCGCCTGATCCCACGGGCAACCACCTGGCCCCAGCAACCGATCCATCAGCCACACCAGACCATTCAATCCGCCCGGGTTCTCGGCGTCTTGCGCGGGGATGATTAGCACCTGGGTCGCCGCAGGCACATCCTTCAAGGGCGTACGCAACCCATCCGCGATAACCTCGGTTTCAGGCGCGTAAAACGAGCTCAAACGAAGCTCTAGCTCGCCCCAAGCGAAGCCATAAAGAACCTGATGTGCGCAACGGTCCAGCGCCCCCAACCGGGGGGCGTGGTGGACCGAAAACGCACCGGTAAGCCCGGCTTCTTCAAGGGGAGCGATCATCCGCCCTGTTCGAAGAGCTCCTTCAGTTGGCGGTCGAACGGCGTGTTCTGCCACTCAATCCGCGCCTTCTTGCGGAACTCGGCCAGCATCTTGGGCAAGTTGTTTCGTACCTGACCCTTGTCCAGCATCAGTTGGCGGCGAATCGCCAGCTTTTGGTCGGCATCGAGGGGAATCGTTTCCGCCGGTTTGAGGTCTTCCACAAAGAACTTCACCCGCACAATCGAACCCGGCACCCATCCCGAGACGGAGCCCTTTACGGAGTTCTGCAGAGCGGTCTTGGCTTGGTCGCCCAGGCCATCAAACGGGATTTCGCCCAGCATCCCGCCGTCGCGGGCACTTGGGTCCACGCTCAGGGCGCGGGCCACGTCGGCAAAGCTCTTGCCCGCCGCGAGTTCACCGTCCACCTTGCGTTGGCCAGCTTCGTCGGCCACGGCGATGATGCGCAGCACCAATCGCTTCGGCACTGAGAATTGCGCTGGATGGGCCCGGTAATAGCCCTCCACTTCTTGGTCGGTCACGTTCACGCCCATCGTGGTCAACGCAAACTCAGCCAGTTCAATTTTGATCTCATGCTTGAGGTCGTCTTCCGTCAGCCCAAGCAGGCGGAACGCTTCCTTCAGCTCCGGCGCGCGCTCAAGTCGCTTCGCCAGTTCGGCATCCACCACCGCTGGGGTGGGGGCCACGCCTTTCTCAGTGGCGAGTTGCCAGATCAGGATCTCGTTGACGATTTGCTGCATGGCCAAGTAGCCCGGGGTGGCCGCTACATAGCGGTTCTCCATCATCCGGCCCACATTCGGCAGCACTTGCAGGCGACGCACGTAGACATCGCCCTTCACGGCTTCGCCGTTCACCACAATCAGGGTGCGGTCGGGGGTGACCGTCGGGGGCGTTGGTACCGTCTGGGCATGGAGGAGAGCCGGCAAAAAGGCGGCAACGAGGAGGCCAGCGCGCATCATTTCCTTCACTTACGCTTGTCCAGACGAATCAGGCCCCCGGGCGTGACGCTCGGTAGGCCTGACATTTTCTGATTTCGCAGATTTAAGGTCGCAGCTTGGCGGCCACGGCGTCGCCCATCTCGGTGGTGCTCACCAAGCGGGTTTCATTTTCGAAGATGTCCGCCGTGCGCAGACCCTCATCCAGCGCCGCCTCGACGGCAGCCTCAATCCGGTCCGCGGTGCGTCCGTCGCCGAACGTGAAGCGCATCATCATCGCCGCGCTCAGGATGGCGGCGAGTGGGTTGGCACGGCTTTGCCCGGCGATATCCGGGGCGGACCCGTGGATGGGCTCGTAGAGGCCGAACACCTTGTCCCCGTTAGCATCGCTCAGCGAGGCCGAGGGCAGCAAGCCCAGCGAACCCGTGATCATGCTCGCTTCGTCGCTGAGGATGTCGCCGAACATGTTCTCGGTGAGGATCACATCGAATTGCCCCGGATCGCGCACGAGTTGCATCGCGCAGTTATCCACCAGCATGTGGGTCACGCTGATGTCGGGGTTCTGGGCGGCGAGGTCGTTCACCGTTTCGCGCCACAGCCGGCTGGTTTCCAGCACGTTGGCCTTGTCCACGCTCACCACCTGGTGGCGGCGTTGGCGGGCAATCTCGAAGGCGCGCAGCGTGATGCGCTCAACCTCGGCACGAGTGTAAACCGCCGTGTCAATCGCGGTCTTGCCGTCGTCCTTGCGGAAGCGTTCGCCAAAGTAGATGCCGCCGGTGAGCTCGCGCACCACGATGAGATCGATCATGCTGCGGCCTTCCTTAAGCGGCGACGCATGGACCAGCGGGCGCATGGTGCGGGCCGGACGAACGTTGGCGTACAGGTTCAGTTCACGGCGGAGGGGAAGCAGGGCCCCCACTTCCGGGCGCAGGTGAGCGGGCTCTAGGGTGTCCCACTTCGGACCCCCGACGGCGCCCAGCAACACCGCGTCGCTTTGGCGGCACAGTTCCAGGGTCTCGTCCGGCAAGGGGACGCCGGTGGCGTCAATCGCCGCCCCGCCGATCAGGGCAAATTCAAAATCTGCTGCCACGCCCGCCGCTTGCAGGACCTTGACAGCTTCGTCGATGACTTCCGGGCCAATGCCATCCCCAGGGAGGATCGCGATTCGTGGCGGCATTTCGGCATATTACCGCTGGGTCTCCCGCTCTAAACTGGGCGGCATGGCGTATTGGTTGATGAAAAGCGAGCCCGATGTCTACAGCATTGACGACCTCATCGCCAAACCTGGCCCCGACATTTGGGAGGGTTGTCGCAACTATACGGTCCGAAACTATATGCGAGACACCATGCAGGTGGGCGATGGGGCGCTGTTCTATCACTCCAATGCGAGTCCTAGCGGGGTGGTGGGCAGCATGATCATTGCGCGCACTGGCTACCCGGACCCCACCCAGTTCGACCCAAGCAGCGAGTACTACGACCCCAAGGCCCCGGTGGACGGATCGCGGTGGCTAGCGGTGGACGTGGCTGAGCCGGTGAAGTTTGACCGGGTGCTGAGCCTAGCCGATCTGCGCGCCGAACCTGAACTGGCCGAGATGTGGGTGCTGCGCCGAGGGCAACGGCTGAGCGTGATGCCCGTGACCGAGGCCGAGTGGGATCACATTCATCGCATGGTGGGGCAAACCCCGCGCCGGTCCGCGTCGTAAGTTGTAAGGGTTAGAACAAGGAGAACGAGGAATGAAAGGGACAAGTGTGGACTTCCAAGTGGGCGACGAGACGTTTTCGGGCTACTACTCCCCGGCCAGTGCGCCGGGGCCGGCTGTCATCGTCATCCAAGAGTGGTGGGGCCTGGTGGGGCACATCCGCGACGTGGCCGACCGGTTTGCCGAAGCCGGGTTTCATGCCTTGGCGCCGGACTTCTACCACGGGCAAGTGACCGAGGAACCCGACGAAGCGGGTTCGCTGATGATGGCGCTGGATATCGAGAAGGCGGGCCGCATGATTCAGGGTGCCGTGGACTATTTGGTGGCTCAGCCCGAGGTCACGGCGGGCATCGGCGTGGTGGGCTTCTGTATGGGCGGCAAGCTGGCGATGTTCGCGGCGGGCCTGGATGATCGCATCCGCGCGTGCGTCAATTTCTACGGCATTCACCCGAATGTTCACCCGAACTACGCCGCGCTGAACGGCCCCTTGCTCGGGTTGTTTGCCGAGCACGACGAATACGCTTCGCCGCAGGCGGTGAAGGAACTCTCAGTTGAGCTGCACAAGCTGGGTAAGGAGCACGAGTTTGTGACTTACCACCGCGTGCCGCACGCGTTCTTCAACTCCGATCGCCCGGCGGTTTACAACGCGGAAGCGGCGGAAGATGCCTGGCAACGCACGGTCCGGCACTTTGTACACCACCTGAACCGCGCATGAAGGTCTTCGTCCTGAGCGAACACGGCCTGGGTACGGCATATGAGCTGCTGAGCGGTCTCATTGTGCCGCGCCCCATTGCGCTGGTCAGCACCCAGGACGCCGACGGCCGTACGAACCTGGCTCCGTTTAGCTACTTTATGATCGGGGGCATCAATCCGCCGAGCGTGGCGTTCTGCCCGGTGCGGGGCCGCGATGGCGACAAGAAGGAAACCCTCCGCAATATCGAAACGACCCGGCAGTACGTGATCAATCTCGTCACCCCCGACATGGTGGAAGGAATGAACGTTACCGGCGGCGATTACCCCGGCGATGCGGACAAGTGGGCGATGTCGGGCTTCTCGCCCGTACCCAGCCTGCAGGTAGCGTCCGCACGGGTGGCTCAGAGCCCGGTGCAGTTGGAGTGCGAACTGATGGCGGTGGTGCCGCACGGGGACGGGCCGGGGTCGGCGGATTATGTGATTGGCGAGGTCAAAGTCGCCCATGTGCGCGAGGACCTGGTGAATGAGAACGGCACGTTCGGACCGGTGGATCTGCTTTCGCGGCTGGGGCAGCGCGACTACCTGGCAATGGGGTCGGGAACCTTTGCGATGGCCCGCCCGGACATCTCGCAGTTCCTGAGCCGCGACGCCGACTGAGCCCCTCGACTGAGGTTATCCACAGCATTCTTGCGGGGATTCGGTGAACCCGCCCCCAGGCCCGCGCCGTATGCCGGAGCCGGTTCGTCTGGAGACCTTACGAGCGTATGCGTCTGCTGCGAGTCAAGATCTACGGGTTCAAAACCTTTGCCGAGCGCACCGAGATTGTGCTGGGCGGGGAATTGGCCGCCATCGTGGGTCCTAACGGCTGCGGCAAGAGCAACGTGGTGGACGCGATTCTCTGGGGCCTGGGCGAAACCAATGCCCGCCACCTGCGCGCCCAGACGGCCACGGAAGTCATTTTCTCGGGGTCCAAACACCGCAAGCCGCTGGGTTACGCTGAAGTTACGCTGGTCTTTGACAACAGCGACCAGGAACTGCCCATCCCGGCGGCGGAAGTATCGATCACTCGTCGGCTGAAGAAGTCGGGGGATAGTGACTACGCCATCAACGGGCAGTCTTGCCGCCTGCGGGACGTGGCCGACCTGCTGGCCGACACCGGATTGGGGCGCGCGGGCTACGCCATCGTTGGGCAGAGCGAAATTGACCAAGCCCTGGCGGCCAAGCCCGAACAACGCCGCGCCTGGATTGATGAAGCGGCGGGGGTGCAGCGCTACCGCGTGCGCCGGAATGACGCCCAACGGCGCCTGGGCAACGCCCGCCTGCAACTGGAGCGCGTGGATGACGTGCTCTCGGAAATCGAACGCGAGCGTGGCCCGCTGGAGGAAGAAGCCCGCACCGCCCGCATTCACCGCGAGCTGACGTTGCGGCTGCGCTCTCTGGAAGCCGACCTGCTAGTGCGGGACCTCCACGACGCCACTACGGAACGCTCCCGCTTGGACGACGCCCGCCAGAATGCCGAACGCGCCCGAGGCGAGGCCGCTGAGCACATCATCCGCGCCCAAGCCGCCTTGGAAGCCCTGGGCTTAGATCTCGACCGACTGGAGCAAGATCGCCACCGCCTGAGCGAAGAACTGGCGCAGCAACGGTCGGCGGCGGAGCAAGCCCGCGCGGCTTCGGCCATCGCTCAGGGCAAGCGGGAAAGCCTCCTGCAACTGGCGGAGAGCCTGGAAGGGGAAGAAGGGCACCTGCGGGCCGAAAGCGAGGCCGCCGAGGCCGAGTGGCAGGCCAGCGTCACGCAAGAGACCGAGGCCAAGACCCGGCTGGCGGACCTCCGCGCCGACCTTGAACTGGTCGACGCCGAGGCCGTGCGCCTGGAAGAAGCTCTTGCCCAAGCCGAGGCCGAACTCGCCGCTGCTCAGGCGCTGGTGGCCGCCCGCGACCGCGCTGAAGCCGAGCGCTCTGCCCGCCGCGAACGACTGCGCCGCATTGACGAGGAACTGGACGGCATTCGCCAGTCGCTGCCTGACCTCGATGAGGGCGTGGCGGAAGCTGAGCGGGTGGGCCAAGAGCAAGCCGAACTGCTGGCCCAGATTGACGCGCGACGGGCTGAGATTCAAGCGGCGATGCAGCAGCAACAGGCCGACGAGCAGGCCGACCACCAAGCCCAGCGCGCCCTGAAGGAGCAGATGGCGCAACTGGAAGGGCGCATCCGGGGGCTGGCGGCCACGCTTGACTCGCTGGAAGGCATGGCGCAGGGCGCCAAAGCGGTGCTGTTGGCGGTGCGCGAGGGTCACTTGAACGGAGACTATGAACCCGTGGCGGACGCCTTTGATGTCGAGCCCGCCTACGCCGTCGCCATTGAAACCGCGCTCGGCGGTGCCGCGCACGACCTCATTGTTCCGGACGAAGCGCACGCTCGCCAAGCCATTCATTTCCTCAAAGACCGACGCGCGGGGCGGGCGACTTTCCAGCCGCTCACCCTCATGCGGCCCTACCACCGCAACCGCGAGATGGAGGCCCTGGCCCAGCGCCCGGGGGTGGATGGTTGGGCCAACGACCTCGTGGCGGTGGACGAGCGCAATCGGCCCGTCATCGATAGCCTGCTGGGGCGCGTGCTGGTGGTGGATGACCTCGACACGGCCTTGGCCCTCGCCAAGACCTCAGGTTGGAACCGCTTGGTCACCCGCGATGGGGAAGTGGTGCATGGCTCGGGGGCCGTCAGCGGCGGGAAGCACCAACGGCAAGGCAGCGGGGTGGTGCAGCGACGTTCTGAGCTACTGGCCGCCGAGCAAGAGCTGAAGGACACCGAGCAACGGCTGCAAGCCGCAGTGGCGGCCGGGGAAGGCCGGGAAGCGCAACGGGCGGGCCTGCAAGAGGACTTGGCCAAGCTGGATTCGGCGCGTGATGCCGTCCGCGAAGACCTCGCCAACACCAAGACGTGGGCGGCCAGCCTAGGCCACGAGCGCCAGATGACCGAGCGCTCCCAGGCCCGACTGGAAAAAGAAGCCGAAGAGCTTAAGCAAGAGAACGAAGAGACCCTGGTGGCGGTGGACCTGGTGCCGCTCCAGGCCAAGCGCGACCAGTGCATGAAGGATGCCTCCGCGCTGATGGCCGACGCCCAAGGGGGAATGGCCCGCCTGAAGGAAGCGGAAGCCGCCGTGCAAGAAGCCCAGCGCCGCCGCATGGAGGCCGAACGCCGCCGCACCCGACTCTCACAGGCCGCCGCCGACCACGAAATGCGGGCCTCGCGCCTCGCCCCCGACCGCGAGAAGTACGAAGCCGAGGAGGCGATGTGGGCCGAGCGCGCCGAAGCCCACGAGGCGGACGTCGCCACGCTCACCGAAAAGCTGACCAAGCTGCGCGAGACCCGCGAGGCCAAAGCCCAAGAGCGGATGGAGACCGAGCGTGACCGCGCGGTGGCCCAAGCCGAAGCCGACACCCACGCGGAGGCCAAGCACCGCGCCGAAGTGGACTTTGCCCGCACCGAGTCGCGCCGCGCCATCCTCGTCGAGCGCCTGCTCGAAGAGTACGGCATGACGGCCGAAGAGGCGCTGGAACGCGCCCCGGTCATCACTCTGCCCGAGGATGCGGCCAAGGAAGTGGGGCAGATTCGCCGTGAAATCAGGTCGCTCGGCGAGGTCAACACCGGAGCCATCGAAGCCTATGAGCGCCTGACTGAGCGGTACGACACGCTCAAGGTCCAGCGAGACGACGCGGTGGGCACCATGGAAGACCTCGAGTCCTCTATGCACGAGCTTGACCGCCTCACCCGCACTCGGTTCCTCGATACCTTTGCGGCCGTGAAGGTGGCCTTCGAGCGCGAGTTTGCGTTGCTCTTCCCGGGCGGCACCGCTGACCTCACCCTCTCCGATCCCGCCGACGCCCTGGAAAGTGGGGTGGATATCGAAGTCACCCTGCCCGGCAAGCGCCGCCAGCGGCTGGACCTGCTCAGTGGGGGCGAGCGATCGCTCAGTGCCGTGGCGTTCCTCTTTGCTTTGCTCGCCGTCAAACCGACGCCGCTCGTCATCCTCGACGAAGTGGACGCGCCGCTGGACGGGCGCAACGTGGAGCGCTACATCGAAGGGCTACGCCGATTTACGGATCGATCGCAATTCCTCATCATCACGCACAACCCGGTCACCATCGAGGCCGCCGACGTGTGGTTTGGTGTGACGATGAACGAGCCGGGCGTAAGTACGCTCATCCCGTTCACCGTGCCGCGACCGGAAATTACCGAACCCGTGGTGCCGGCCGCGTTCCTCAAGTAATCGCTTAGTCGATGTTGAGCATCGGCGAGGTGCCGTAGAGGCGGTCGCCGAAGTCACCCAGCCCCGGCTTGATGAAGTGCCGGTCGTTTAGCCCTTCGTCCACCGCCGCCGTCACGATCTCGATTTCGGGGTGCTCGGCCTCCACGCGGGCAATGCCTTCGGGCGCGGCGATGATGACCACGAGCTTGAGCCGGTCCGGCTTGTGCTCCTTGATGAGGCTCAGCGCCCGCGCCGCCGAGCCCCCGGTGGCCAGCATCGGGTCCAGGCACACCACATAGCGAGATTCCAGCTGCGGCAGCTTGGCGTAGTACGAGCGCGGCTGGGCGGTTTCTTCATCGCGTTCCAGGCCGATGTAGCCCACGGAGACATCGGGGAAGAGCTCCAGCCAAGCATCCAGCAGGCCCAGTCCGGCTCGCAGAATCGGCACCACCGCCAGGCCTTGGTCAATCTGGCGCACCAGCGTGCGGGTGAGCGGGGTTTGCACCGCCACTTCAGCCGTGGGGAGGTCGTGGGTAGCTTCCAGGGCCAGTTGGCGGGCCAATGTGTCGGCGTACCGACGGTACTGATCGGGAGGTGTGCTTTTGTCTCGAAGGCGTCCCAGCAGGTGCTGGGCCAAGGGGTGTGAGCAAACGCGCACGGGCATACCCTGAATCCTACTCCGTCGCAGGGGATGCGGTAACGTCTTGGTTCCATGGAAACCACGGCAATAGTGCTGGCCGCCGGCAAAGGAACGCGCATGAAGAGCGCCGTCCCGAAGGTATTGCACGAGGTTTGTGGGGTGCCCATGGTGGAGCACGTGCGGCGAGCCGTGGTGGCCGCCGGGGCCACGCGCGTGATTGTGGTGGTTTCGCCCGACACGGAGGCGCCCATCCGGGAGTGCCTGCAAGCGAGCCCGGTGGAGTACGCCATTCAGGCCGACCCGCAGGGAACCGGCCACGCGGCCGCGCAAGCCTTGCCGTTGTTAGAAGGCCACGGGGGCGATGTGCTGGTGGTGTGCGGCGATACTCCGCTCATTAATCCGGAGACCTTGCGCACCTTACTTCAAGTGCGGCGCGATGCGGATGTCGCCGTGGTGACAGCCACTTTTGAACCCGAAGACCCCTCGGCGTACGGCCGCGTGGTGCGCCAAGGCGACGATGCCCTCGCCATTATCGAGCACGCCGACGCCACCGAAGCGCAGCGCAAAGAGCTCACAGAGGTGAACTCGGCGGTCTATGCCTTTGAGGTGCAGGCCCTGCGCGATGCCATCCCGCACCTGAAGCCCAGCGCGAAGGGCGAGATCTATCTCACGGATACCGTGGGTTGGCTGTACAACGACGGGCGGGGTAGCAAAGCCGCCGGCCCGTTTGCCGAGAACGAATTCATGGGCGTCAACGACCGCTGGTCATTGGCCGAAGCGGGCCGCATCATGCGCCTGCAAATCCTGGAGCGCCTTGCCCGGGAAGGGGTGACCATCGTGGACCCCGCCAGCACCTATGTGGAGGCGGATGTGACGGCCGAGCCGGACGCGATGATCCACCCCATGACGGTCATTGAGGGCCGCACGACTCTCGGCGCCGGGTGCCAAGTCGGGCCGAGCTCTTGGATCAAGGATTCGGTGATCGGCCCGCGCGCCCGGGTCTTCATGAGTCATGTGGACCAAGCGATCATTGGTGAGGGCAGCCGCTGCGGCCCCTTTGCCAACCTTCGCCCCGGGACGGTTTTGGAAACCCAAGTCAAAGTCGGCAACTTTGTTGAAGTTAAGAACGCAGTGCTAAGCCAGCAAGTATCGGTCAGCCACCTGACGTACATCGGCGATGCCAGCGTGGGGCCGCGCACCAATATTGGGGCCGGAACCATCACCTGCAACTACGACGGATTTAAGAAATCGCGCACAACTATAGGCGCGGACGCCTTCGTTGGTTCAAACTCCACATTAGTCGCCCCCGTAAGCATCGCCAATCGCGCGATGATTGCCGCGGGGAGCGTGGTAACGCGAGATGTGCCCGAAGGGGCGCTGGCCGTGGGCCGCGGGCGGCAGGAGAACAAAGAAGAATGGGCGGACAGGTGGAGACGGCTCCAGCAAGGTTCGGGGGACGAGGCGGAGACCTCGACTCCATGAAGCTTTTTGCAGGGAACGCTCATCGCGAACTCGGGCAGAACGTGGCCGAATATCTGGGCATTGAGCTCGGAAAGGTGACTAGCACGCGCTTTAGCGACGGCGAAATCCGCCTGATGGTGGAGGAAAGCGCGCGCGGCGAGGATGTTTTCATCATTCAGCCCACCTGCGCCCCCGCCAACGAAACTCTAATGGAGCTGCTGATCATGCTCGATGCGTTCCGACGGGCCAGCGCCAGCCGCATCACGGTCGTCATCCCCTACTACGGATACGCGCGGCAAGATAAGAAGATCAAGCCCCGCGAGCCGGTGACGGCCCGCCTGGTGGCTGACCTGATCGAAACGGCGGGTGCCAATCGTGTGCTGTGCATTGACCTGCATGCCGAGCAGATTCAAGGATTCTTTGGCGTCCCGGTGGACCACCTCTATGCGGGTCCGCTGTTCGGCCGCTACTTTATCGAGCGGGGCATGAAGGATGCCGACGATTTGGTGGTCGTTTCGCCGGACGTCGGGGGTGTGGGCCGCGCTCGCAGCCTCGCCGAAATGCTGAAGGCACCCCTCGCCATCATCGCCAAGCGACGTCCCGAACCCAACAAGGTGGACATTGTGGAAGTGGTGGGCGAAGTAGAAGGCCGTCGCTGCATCATGATTGACGACATGATCGACACTGGCGGAAGCACGATCATGGGTGCCGAAGCGCTCAAGAAACTCGGGGCCGTGGAAGTGCAGGTGTGCTGCACGCACGCCGTCTTCAGTGGCAATGCGAGCCAGCGCTTGCAAGACAGCATCATTAGCGAAGTGGTGGTGTGCGACACGGTGCCGTTGCCGACGGTGAAACAGTTCCCCAAGCTGCGGGTGCTCTCCACCGCTCCGATGCTCGGCGAGGCCATCCGGCGCATTCACCAGAACTCTTCGGTGAGTACCTTGTTCGATACTTGGCGCTGAGTTGAGTACCCCGGAAACCCCCTCGGAAACGCTGACTTGGTCGGTGGATGCCACGGCGCATCGGCCGGGGGCCAAGTACGTCATCGCCCTGGTGGCGGTAGGGGCGTTTTTCTTTGGGCTCTACCGGATGCAAAGCCCACTGGCCGGCATTTTGGGAGCCGTCATCGTGCTGGGGAGCAGCATCGAGGCCTTTTTTCCGATCAAGTATCGGTTGGACGGGGAGGGGGCCAGCCGCAAGGTGGGCTTCGCCGAAACGCTCATGTTGTGGGAGAACGTCAAGCGCGTGGAGGTCTCAGAACGAGCGGTACGGCTTTCTCCGCTCGAAAAGCCCACCCGATTGGACGCATTTCGTGGAGTTTCTTTGCGATTTGCAAGCAACCGAGAGGCCGTATTGGCCAAAATAAGCGACCACGTTCACGACTATGTGGGAAACCTGGAACGAAGACCTGACTCCGGAGGAGGAAGCGACCTTGATTGAAAAGGTGGCGACCGAAGTGGAAAAGCGACGTTTGCAGGTCCCCGCCGTCTTGTTCTTAGAGATGCACCGACCGTTGATGGGAATTGCCAGCCAAGCGATGATCGCCTTCACCCCGTTCCTCGGTCCCTTCATGGGGCTGGATCGGATCCAGGGCTTCTCGCGGTTGGCCAAGAGCCCAACGGCCGTTGAATCGTTGATTCGTCGATTGGAAACGAGCGCTGAGGCTCGGACAGACTAAGCCATGCAATATTTAGACTCCGGCAAATTGGGAATCTTGGTGACGCTCTTGATCGTCGCCTTTATTCTTTTCAATATCGCCCGTGCCAAGAACCGAACGGATCTGTTCATTCGACGGATTCCGGGCTTGAACGCCCTGGATGACGCGATTGGGCGGGCCACCGAGATGGGGCGCCCCGTGCTGATGGTTCCGGGCATTGGTGGTCTCGACGCGGTTTCGGTGCAGGCCGTGACGATCTTCTCGAACGTCGCCCGCACCGCTGCCCAGTTTTCGACCCCGATTCGACTTTGCTGCGCGGATGCGGCCGTTTATACGGTGGCGCAAGAAGTCATTCGCGACGTGTACCAGCAAGAAGGCGTGCCGGAGAGAATGGACGCCCAGACGGTGCAATTTGTGAGCGACCGCCAGTTTGCGTTTGCGGCTGGGGTGCAGGGGATGATCCTGCGTGAAAAGGTAGCCGCAACGTTCCTATTGGGTGCATTCTACGCCGAATCTTTGATCTTTGCCGAATCGGCCAACAGCATCGGCGCGATTCAGGTCGCGGGTTCCACGCAGAACACGCAAACCCCGTTCTTCATCGCCGCCTGCGACTACGTATTGATCGGCGACGAGTTCTATGCCGCCAGTGCATACATTACGCGCCAGCCGGTGTTGGTGGGCTCACTGCTCGGCCAAGACTGGGGCAAGATGCTGATCATCGGGAGCATCTTCGTTGGGATGCTAATGAACTCGGTCGAGCGAAATCAAATGGTCACCATGACCCGCCAGGAATCCACCGTGGAAGTCCGTGGTGGGCAAGAGGCCGTGGCTGAGATGGTGCCCTACGAAGGGGAACCGCGCAGGAAGAATGCGACGGAAACCACGATTTACCGGCTGTTCCACCCCATGTACACCGAATCGATGTATCAGATTGAGCGACAGCCGAAGCCGGAGGAAACTCCGGAACCCGCCCCGGCTGAGGGCGGCGAGGTGACCTTGTGATGAATCTGCTGGCTTATCAGCCGACCTGGTGGACCCTCAACCCCCAGGATAATGGGCGCTACGGCGTTTTGGTCGGGGTGTTCATCGCCGGCATGGTGCTGTTCTTTGCGCTCAGCAAGGTGCCGCACAGTGCGCGCCGCCCGATTGTGGTGGGTGTGACCTTCTTAGCCGGTCTTTTCTGGGTGCTGCGCTACCTCTGGCCAGAGCCGATCGCCTTGCGCGAAAACGAGTTGCCGAATGGGTTTGTCGAGAAGACGGGTCAGTGGCTCCAAACCTCGGTCCCGTTCGTGAGCGGGATTGCCCAGGTGGTGACCTCATTCCTGCTCGGTCTCGGGATGTTTTCGCTCCTGCGGGTGCACTTCACCAAGATCACGCGCAAGCAAAAGGACTGGCAGTTCAGCGTTTTGCTGTTGGTTTGCATGGCCCTCATGATTGCGGTGGGTTACGCGGACTGGCTTCAACGCGAGTTTTGGATTAAGGAGAAGATCACCGACGACACCACGACGTGGACTAACGTCAACGTGGTGTTCAACATCCTGTTCGACGGCTTGCTGCAGAACATGGATGCGGCGATGTTCTCGATCATCGCGTTCTATATCTTTAGTGCGGCCTACCGAGCGTTCCGCATTCGTTCCATGGAAGCCACGCTTCTTATGTCGAGTGCGCTGATCGTCATGCTATCCCTCATGGGGGCGGTGACCTCGGTTTGGAACGGTGCCATTGACGGCATCACCGGTACGGACCCGGCGAATCTGATTAACAACTTGAAACTCAACGTTCTAGCGGGTTGGCTCCGCAACGTGGTTCAGGTCCCGGCGCTCCAAGCTCTTGAGTTTGGGGTTGGTCTCGGCACCTTGGCCATGGCGCTGCGCCTTTGGCTCGGCCTTGAACGCGGTGGGGTGACGGAATAATGTGGAAGCTACTTGCCGACGCGCAAAAGATTAAGCGCGAGTACCTGTTCTTGGTACTGATCTTCTGCCTTTCGGGCACGTTGATCGGCCTGAAAATGGCGTTGCCTCAGATCCCCGAGCCGAACTCGATGGACCTGTACGCCACCATGATGACTTCGGACCCGAACAAGCCGGTTTTCATCCAAACGGACTGGACGAACTCCACCCGGGGTGAAAGCCGTGGCCACTTCCAGGGCCTGGTGCGCACCCTCATGGCCACGAACCGCAAGTTCGTTTTCTATAGCGTGGCGGACCCCCAAGCCCCTCAGGTGGCGCGCGATGCGATCCGCACCATTAACCAGGAGCGAAAGAAGCAGGGCCTGCGTGAATACAAACCGTGGGACGACTACCTTGATCTCGGCCTCTTCCCGAACGCCGAGAACAGCCTGAACGCCTTCAGCAACAGCATTAAGTCGGCGTGGGGCGGACGACGCGCGAAAGACAGCACGGGCCGTGAGCGCCCGGTGTTCGATAGCCCGGTTCTGCAGGGAGTCACCAAGATCGAGGACTGCGGTGCCTACTACGTGGTGAGCGCCTCCAACTCCATTGATATTGCCATCGAGCGGTTGGGCACCAAGGTGACCATGGGCGGCCTCGTCACAGGCGTTATGGGTCCGGGGATGCTGCCGTACTACCGGTCGGGTCAGCTTAAGGGCTTGACGATCGGCCTGGTCGGGGTTTACGACCTCGAATACATGATGGAGTACGGGATCAACACCCCGGATGAAAAGGGAGTTGTCAACGTGAAGAATCTTGCCAAGCCGGAGCAAGTCGTTCCCCCGGTACCGGAAGGCACCACCTTCGGGCAAGGGGCGACGAACAATCTGGCTTTGCACATCGCTCTTACGCTCATGATCCTGGCCATTGCGCTCGGTAACGTGGGCATGATCGCCAAGAAGAAGCTTGAAGGAGGCACCAAGTGAACCAAGATCAACTGAATTACATCAACGTAATGCTTGGCTCGCTGGCCATCATTGGCCTGTACTCGGTTCTCTGGAGAGAGAACCTGGTCTACCGCACGGTTGAGCACATCTTCCTCGGATTGGCCGCGGGTTATTCCGTGGTCGCCCTCTGGAAGGAAACCCTCTACCCGCAGTGGTGGATCCCGATGACGGGCAAGCTAACGGAGGAAGGCAAGTTCGATACGCCTGGCTACTGGCCGTTTATGCTTCTGTTCCCCATTGGTTTGATGGCCTACACGGTCTTCAACAAGGAGAAGAGCTGGATGAGCCGCATCCCCATCGGCATCATTCTGGGCCTGTGGTCGGGCCAGCAGATTCAAATCTACTGGAACAAGTTCGGTCCGATGATCGAGGCCTCCATGGTGCCCCTGATTCCGACGGCCACCGACTCGTTCTTTGCCGTGCCGACGACGCAACTCGTCGAGGGGCGCATTGTGCAGAAGGCTGATGCGGTGCAGATTCTCGCGAACCTGTATCCGACGGAAGCGATCAACAACCTGATCTTCTTGGTTACGTTGCTCAGTGCGCTTGCGTACTTCTTGTTCAGCGTGGACATCAAGGGCAAGGCGATGCTCGGCTTCAACAAGCTGGGCCGCTGGATGCTGATGATCGGCTTTGGGGCCATCTTCGGTTCCACGGTTATGGCGCGCTTCGCGCTGGTCATCGACCGTCTCGCCTACATCTGGCAAGACTGGCTCAAGCTCGGCGTCTAACGCGGTGTCACTCGAGGTCACCTCGGAAGGGATCGTCATTCGGCGGTCGGATTCGCAAGAATCCGACCGCTCGCTTGTTATCCTCACGCGTGATTTCGGCAAAACCTATTTGGTCGCCCGAGGCGCGCGCAAAAGCGGTTCCCGCCTCGCCGGGGCCAGTGAACCGCTCACCCAGGCCCGTTACACCTGGGCCAAGGGCAAGGTGCGCCAGTTTGTCACCCAGTGCCAACCCCTCACTTCGTTCCGGCGCCTGCGGGAGGATTACGAGCGGCTGAGCGTGGGGCTGGCCATCGCCGAAATCATCGACCAGACCGTGCCTGCGGATAGCCCCTGCGAGGACATCTACGACCTCTTGGTGCGCGCCCTGGAAGCCCTGGGTGAATCGAACAACCCCGCCGTGGTGCTGGCCTGGATCCACGTCGGGCTACTGGTGTGGGAAGGGGAGTGGCCGGACTGGACGGCCTGCGCCGTCAGCGGCGAACGCATCATGAGCGACCCGGCCGATGTTAGTGCCACCGCCGGGGGGGCCTTGCAGCATGAGTATGCCGGGCACTATAAGGATGCGTTTGCTGTGCCGTGGGCGGCGCTGGTGGGCATGAAGCGGTTGGCCGAATGCGAAATGCCCCCGCCGCAAATGAAGGAGGCGCAGGCCGCCGCCCGGTGCCTGGCGGTGCTGGCGCAGAGCCGATTGGACCGGCCCCTTCCGGCCCATGCGGCGGTGTTTTCCCTCTGGGATTTGCAAATAGGGTCAAAATAGGGCATGCGAAAGTGGGTGTGGCCCCTCGCGGCCCTGGCTTTAGTTCTGGCCGGTGGATGCAGTTCTTCCGGCGGTGGCTTTAGCGAACGCAAGTCCGACCAAGCGGCCAATGTGCTGCGGTATCCGATTCCGAACAATCCGACAACGATGGACCCGGCCATGGTGCAAGATGGCGACACCATTGACCTCCTTCACCAGGTTTATGAAGGCCTAGTGGGTTGGGGTACCAACAACGAGCCCGTACCCTTGGTGGCCGAAAAGTGGGAAGTCAGCCCGGACGGACTGACCTACACCTTCACCATTCGCGGCAACATCACGTTCCACAACGGCAAGCCCGTGACGGCGGACGACGTGATTTTCAGCCTGGAACGCGCCACGAATCCCAAGTTGGCCAGCCCGGTCGCCACGGCCTACCTGGACGATATTCAAGGAGTCATGGAAAAGTTTGAAGGCAAGGCTCCCACGGTGAGCGGCCTCAAGAAGGTGGATGACAAGACCGTGAGCATCACGCTCAAGCGTCCGACCCCGTACTTCCTGGGCAAGTTCACTTACCTGGGCAATGCGATTGTGCCGAAGGACGGCACCCCCGCCGACACCACCATTACGGAAACGGCCCAAATGATCGGCACCGGTCCGTTCAAGGTAAGCGAAGTATTGCCCGAGCAGAAGGTCAGCCTGGCCGCCAACGAAGCCTATTGGGGCGGCAAGCCGGCCCTGGATGGCATCGAGCGCCTAGTGATCGGTGACGCCCTTACCCGTCTCAGCAAGTTCAAGAACGGGGAAGTGGACATGGTCCAGCTTGAGCGCCAAGACGTTGAAGGCCTGAAGAACAGTGAGTTCAAGGATCAACTGGTGTATCTGGATCGCCCGGCGATTTGGTACGTGGCCATGAACCAGCTTCAGTACGAACCGTTCAAGAAGAAGGAAGTGCGCCAAGCCTTCGCAATGTCCATCAACCGTGAGCGCATCGTGAACGAGATTCTCGGTGGTATCAACCAAGTCGCCAATGGCATCGTGCCCCCGGGCGTGCCCGGCCACCGCGAAAACGCGAAGGTGCTACCGTTCGACCCCGCCAAGGCCAAGGAAATGCTGGCCGCCGCCGGTTACTCGGACCCCAGCAAGATGCCCGCCCTGACGCTGACCTTCCGCGATGAGCGCCCGGACATCCGCCGCGCCGCCGAAGCGGTCGCCACCGACATCAAGACCAATCTTGGTGTGGATGTGAAGCTGCAGGCCATGGAGTGGGGCGCTTATCTCGATAAGCTCAACAAGAAGGAACAGGTGTTCTTCCACATGCGCTGGGCGGCGGACTACCTGGACCCGCAGAACTTCCTCAGCCACATGCTGGCCACCAATGCGCCGGAAAACAAGCTGGGCTACAGCAATCCGGAGTTCGACCGGCTCACCGGTCTCGCTGACCGCGAGATGGACTCCGCCAAGCGGTTGCCGATCTATGCGCAAGCGGAAGACATCATCCTGGATGATGCGGTGTGGGTGCCGATCTACTTCCAACGCGACGTGGAACTGCAAAGCCCGCGTCTGAGTGGACTGCGCGAGTCGCTGTTCGGCCACCTGCCGCACACGACGACCCAGCTGAAGTAGATCATGGAGCGAGTTCTTCTCGCGTCCGTGTTCGCTCGGCCCGCCTTTGGCCCGAACTGCCCTCTCAGCGGTTCGGGCCTTGGCCTTCCCCTTACCAAGGCAGTGCCTTGGCAGAGTTGGGGCGGCAATTCGGCGCGCCATCCCGCCCGGGGGCTCCCCAAGGTGTTGGCGTTTGATGCGCCGCGCGCCGAAGGCCCGGCGGTGGGCCTCACCATCCTGGGCGTGGCCGCACTCTTTACTTCCGACTTAGCCCCGGGGCAGGTTCTGGGGCATTGGCGTCTCGCCTTCGAGGATGGCCGAACCGAAGAGCACGCACTCCGGCTCGGGAGTCACGTCATCGAGGCCACCAGCCTCGAACCCCGTTCCGCAAGCCTCGAAGATGGGGTGAAGGTGCGTACGGTGGGCGTGATGGACGTCGGGGGGCAGGCGGTTAGGCTCGATCTCTTTGATTTGCCCCTGCAGCGGCCGGGGCACTTGCGTTCCTTGGCCTTTCACGTGGCCGAGGCGGGCGCCAGTTTTCTTTGGTGTGACGTGTTCGTGGCCGTCGAGCAGCCCATCGTTTGCCCGTTCCGGGGTCAAGGCGGACGGGTCAGCATCGAAGAAGTGGCCACCATCGTGCGCCAGCGCGACCCGGTGCGCCTAGAACGCGCCCTCGATCAGTTTGCCCAGGGGCTCCTGCGCACCACCAACCTGGACGAAGCCAAGGGGCTGGCGTTGCTGTTCCTGGGGGCGATTTCGGCGGCGCTCTTGGAGTCCGGTGCGCCGCGCTCGCTGCACCTCGTGCAGTTGCAAGCGGCGCGCGATCTGGATGTGCAGACCACCCGTGAAGAAGTCTCGGCCACGGCCATGCGGTGGATCCGCGAAGTGCTAGAAGGTTTGCTTGAGCCCAACGAGCGGGCCGTGGACCCCATCCAGCAAGCGATCCGGCTCATCGCCGACAGCCTGGGCCAAGATATGGACGATGCCGAGCTGGCCCAGCGCGTGGGCCTCAGCACCAGCCACTTCCGGGCCAAGTTCCGCGCGCAAACCGGGCAGCCCTTTGCCAAATACATCATGTCGGTGCGTTTAGAGCGGGCAATGGAGATGCTGAAAGCCGGCGGGATCCCGGTGCACTGCGTGGCCAGCGCGGTAGGTTTCCGGTCATTGCCGCACTTCAGTCGGTGCTTCTCCCAGCGGTTTGGGGTTAACCCCACCCAGGTCCTCAACGGTTCTGGTAAGGCTACGGGCTAAAGGTTTTCTAAAGATTGCCAAATATGGTGACCATGGGCCTTGCCCTATTTGCCACCATCTACATGGCGGGAGCGATCGCTTTCTATCTCGTCATGGCCGTCACCGCTCAGCCGGAGCCGATGACCGTCGCTCATTTGCATCTCGTCGAAAACGAGTCGCATGAGTCCGAGCGTCGCGCGGCTTAACTACTCGACACTGGCGAAACCAACTGCAGGCGCACCTGACCTTCGGGTCCGGTGCGTTTGTGCTTTTGGGGTGGCCTGGGATTAAGCGTCGGAGGATTCCGGCGGTAATCGATGGGCCGGGGTGTACGGAGAGAGTTTGCGCAGGCCCCGCATGTGGCTGACCAATCGCCCACTCAGAGTGCCCATTTCTCGGTTAGCCGCCCGCACCGTTCGATTGTGGAAGCTCGCGACGTCATCAAGTTTGCGTTCCACCCGGGCGAGAGTGACGGGGTCACTGGCGGACTGTCGCTGCTCAATCAGGCGGTCAATCTGCTGCCAGGTGATACGGGCTTCGCGCCGCCAGCGCGTGATGTTGTGATGTGCATGATGAAGGCCCGCCAAGGATAGCGTGATGAGAAGCGCGGCCGACAAAAACACACCCATTGAAGGAGCCTACGCCCCCAATCATGGGGTGGTTGCGGTTTCTTCGACTTTTTTGAGCTGAATCCAGCTTCGATCCACCCCGCCGGGGTCGCGAATCTCGAGGGTCGTGTCATTTACGCGGCGGACCTCGAGCGGTCGAAACTGGCTAACCGCCGATGAACCCATGGACTCGATGCTGCGCCCCATCACCTCTTTCACATCAAGCAAGAGCCCGCCGTTGCCCGGCCGGAACGTACCCGTAGCGGGGAAGCCCGCCGAGGTGTAAACAAAGGTGCCGTCGGACTTGATTTCGACCTCTACGATTCGTAGTGTATTGGCGGTAGGCGAATCATCGCCCTTCAAAATGTCGGTACGCTCACCCTGCCACTTGCCGATGAACGGCTGAGAACTAGTGCAACCTCCCAGCAGGCCCGCCGCCAAGAGGGCGGCGAGAGATAACATCCAAGGCATGGGCGCCATCACCCCCGATTTGTATCTCAGCATGGGACTCACCCACGAAGAGTACCGACTCTTAACGGAGCAAATGGGGCGTGAACCGCGAATGACCGAGCTCGGCATGATCTCGGTAATGTGGAGCGAGCACTGCGGTTACAAGTACTCCCGCCCGGTGCTGGCCTACTTTTCCGAATATAAGAAGGCAATTGAGGGCGAGGGGCTGGAGAACGCGGGCGTGGTCCCCATCGGCGATGGCCTGGGCGTGGTGCTGAAGGTGGAAAGCCACAACCACCCGAGCGCGGTGGAACCCTACCAAGGAGCCGCCACCGGCGTCGGCGGCATCATCCGCGATATCTTCACCATGGGGGCGCGGCCGGTGGCCCTGTTGAACTCGCTGCGCTTCGGTTCGATCACTCCTGGGCAGGAAGATGAAGCGACGGTGGCCCGCAACCGCCACTTGCTGGAGCATGTGGTGGCGGGCATTGCCGGCTACGGCAACTGCGTGGGCGTGCCGACAGTGGCGGGCGAAGTGAACTTCCACCCCCGCTATAGTGGCAACCCGCTGGTGAACGCGATGTGCGTCGGCCTCGTGAAGACCGACGAGGTGGCCAGCGCCTCGGCCAAGGGCACAGGCAACCCGGTCATCTACCTCGGCAGCGCCACGGGTCGCGATGGTATTCACGGGGCCTCATTTGCGAGCGTGGAAATGGACGAGGAGGGCGAAGACAAGCGCCCGAACGTGCAAATTGGCGACCCCTTCGCCGAGAAGTCACTGATTGAAGCCACGCTCGAAGCCCTGCAAACCGGCGCGATTGTCGGCATTCAAGATATGGGCGCGGCCGGGCTGACCTGCAGCATCACAGAAATGTCCGCCAAAGGCGGCGTGGGCATGGTGGTGGACCTGGACAAGGTGCCTCTGCGCGACCCCAGCATGACGGGCTACGAAATCATGCTGAGCGAAAGCCAAGAGCGCATGTTGGCCGTGGCTCACGCGGGCCGCGAGCAGGAAGTCATTGACGTCTTCCTCAAGTGGGGGCTACCGGCGGTGGTGATTGGCCACGTGACCGATGACGGCTGGGTGCGCATCACCCGGCACGGCCACACCGAAGTGGACATGCCCGCCGACATCTTTGCCGATGGCTGCCCGACGTACTGCCAGACCCCGGTGGAACCGGCCGCCTTCCTGCAGCGCCAAGCCTGGAACCCAGATGACCTCATTGCCCCGGACCTGAACCAGGCCTGGCTAGCCCTGATGAGCCACCCGGACGTGGCGAGCAAGGAGAACATTTATCGGCAGTACGACCACCAGGTGCAGGCGCACACGGCCCTGGTGCCGGGGGTGGGCGATGCGGCCGTGATTGCCCCCGAGGGCACGGCCAAGGGCCTGGCCACCAAGATTGACGGCAACGCCCGCTGGACGATGGCGGACCCCTTTGCAGGTGGCCAACTGGCGACGGCCGAAGTGTGCCGCAACCTGGCCTGCGTGGGCGCGCGCCCCGTAGCCCTCACCGATGGCTTGAACTTTGGCAACCCGCAGCGGCCGGAGGTGTTCTGGCAGTTTGAGCGGGCGGTGCGCGGCATTGCCGATGCGAGTGAAGCCTTCCGGGTCCCGGTGGTCAGCGGCAACGTGAGCTTCTACAACGAAACGAAGTACGCCGATGGCTCGACGCTCGAGATCCTGCCGACCCCGATGATGGGCGCGGTAGGCGTGCTGGAGCGCGCCGAGCAACGGATTGGCATGGGCGTGGGCGCTGGCAACTATCGCCTCGCGCTAGTGCGGCCCACGGGCACAGAGTACGTGCAGCAGGGCCTCGGGGCCAGCCTCTACGCCTGGTCAGTGTGTGGCAATGAGGACGGGGTGCCTTGCCGCCCGGACCTGGACGCCGAGATTGCCTTGCAAGAGTGGTTGCCCAGTCTTGTGGAGCGCGGCCTGCTAGCGGCCGCCCACGACGTGACCGACGGCGGCCTGGCGGTGACGCTGGCCGAGATGGCGATGGCCTCGGATCGAGGGCTTATGGTCGTTCTCAGTTCGGCGGTAACGGAGGGCCTTAGCCGCGCCGATGCGGTGGCCTTTGGGGAGCATCCGGGTTGGGTAGTTGTTGCTTATGCAACGGAATCGGAACAGGAAGTATTGGCATCTTGCCCGGGCGCGTTGGCGATTTACCCTGTGGGAGAAATGACCACCACGCAAGACGTTGTCCTGCATATGGATGAACTCGGAACGACGCTCACTCAGCCTCTCGATAAGCTGCGTGCGGCGTACCAAGGGGCCGGAATTCTCTAACGTTCCTTGAGGGATTACCAGTTTCCACAGCCTTTGGCACGGTTCGTGCAGATGATGGACTACACTAAGGAGTCGCCGACTCATTGGAGTTTGGGCGGAGTCATTGTACAAAGATCATGTTGAATCGAAAGGGTTGGAAGTGGCCGCTTGTTTTGGCCAGCGCGATTGCCGTCGGACCGGCCACGGCAAGTGCGTTCACGCTTCAAGAAAACACCGTGCCGGCACCCCCTGTGGGCAACCGCGAGGCGTCGATGAAGGTTAGAGAAGCGATCGCGAAATTTGAAGCCGGGGACCTCTCGGGCGCCATTACGCTCCTGGAGGAAACGCGCACCAAGCATCCGATGGATGCCCCGACCCGCAACTGGCTCGCCCACCTTTATCTGAAGGCGAACCGCCCGGCGGATGCCGTGGCGTTGCTGGAAGAAGCCGTCCGCGTGGACGTCAATGATGCCCGCTCCTGGAACGATTTGGCGCTGGCCTACCGCCGCGTCAGCCGCAATGGGGAAGCCATCCGCGCCCTGGAGCAACTTCTGACTCTGCAGCCGGATCGCGTGGACGCCATGGCGGCCCTGGGTTCGATCTACAACGAGCAGGAAGAGTACGAAAAGGCGATCCCGTTGCTCCGTAAGGCCGATGAGAAGAATCCGGGCGATGTGGACACCCTGGTGAACCTGGGCGTGGCCCTGCTGAACACCGACCGCCGCAGCGAAGCCGAAACGATCTTCGCCGCGCTGCTGGAGAAGGACGGCAACAGCCGCGCCGCGCTTTCCTGGCTCGGTTTCCTCGCTCTCGAGCGAGGCGATGTGGCCCGCGCCGTGGCGATGCTGGAACGTGCTCGCACGCTCAGCCCCAACGATCTCGAAATTCTGAACAACCTGGGCACGGCTTATCTGCGCTCGGAGCCGGCCCGCCACAGCGAGGCCATTGCGGTCTACCGCTCGATGACCAACGTTCGCCCGGACATCTTTGAGCCTTGGTACAACCTCGGCGTCAGCCTGATGGCCGTGAACCAGAATGCGGAAGCCGTGCGAGCCTTTACTCGCGCCGCCAACATCAAGCCGCAGGATGCCTTCACCTGGAACAACCTCGGTCGCGCTTACGAAAACAACGGCCAGATGCAAGAATCGGCCAACGCTTACGTCAAGGGCAGCGACCTGAAGCCGGACAACGAAGTGATGGCCCGCAATGCGGCGATCACGCTTCTCAAGGCGGGCGATAGCCGCAGTGCCACCTACATTCAGCGTGCCATGAACAATGGCAGCGAATCGAAGGACCTGGCGCTCTCGCTGGCCGAATCGCTGCACCGCGAAGGCAAGACCGGCGAGGCCCTGCGCGTGCTGGAAAGTGTGCAGCCGGCCATGGCTGATCGCGCCGACTACTGGTTCAACCTGGGTGTGATGCTTCACGCCTCGGGGGATGCGAGCGGGGCCGAAGCCGCCTACCGCCGTGCCTACGAACTGGATGGCGAAGACCTGGACACGCTGAACAACCTTGGCCTGATGATGTATCAGAAGGGCGAGTTTGGCGAAGCCACGGCGCTGTTCCGCGAACTGCTCCGACAGGACCCGGCTAGCCAATCCGCCAAGATCAACCTGGCCGCTTCGATGAGCCGACTGGGCGAAACGGCGCAAGCCGTCGAAATCTGGCGCGAACTGGTGCGAGCGAACCCCAGCCGCAACGACTTGCGACTGGACCTCGCCAACGGCCTTTGGGCGCTCGGTGAGACTCAGCAAGCTCGATTCCACTACGCGACGATCCTTCAATCCGCGCCGAACAACGCTCATGCGTTGAACGGGATGGGCCTGTGGCACCTGCTGCAAGCCGAGAATGGTTCGGCGGAACAGATGTTCCGAAAGGCCATGAATGTGGACAAGAACTTCGTGGCGGCGTACAATAACCTTGCGGTCACGCTGGAACGGTTGAACAAGCGGGCAGAAGCGATCTTGGTCCTGGAACAGGCCCTGCGCATCGATCCTAACTTCGCCGACGCCAAACGAAACCTTCAGCGAATGAAGTCCGCCGAAGGCTAAGATTGCGCGTACATTTCATCGTCAACACATTTCGGCCCGTAGCCATTGATGCCGCCAAAGAGACGGTGTCTTGGTTGCGGGCCGAAGGCGTTGAAGCCTTGGTCGAACCCGAAGCCGCTGAGCTTTCGGGTTTGCCCGCTTTAGACCCCACCCGCATCGGCGACTGTGATCTGGTCGTGTGCCTCGGCGGGGATGGCACGCTGATTCGGGCCGCGCACCTGGTGAGCCGCCAAGGAACGCCGCTCTTGGGCGTGAACTTTGGCCGCTTCGGGTTCGTGTGCGCCTGCCCACCGGATGCCCGCCACAACGTGATTCGACGAGTTCTGGATGGGGCAGCTGTGCTGGATGAGCGCGCGATGGTGCAAACCGACCTGGAGCGCGACGGCCACCACGTGGCATCTCTGCACTCACTGAACGAAGCGGCCGTGACCCGCGCCGCCACCACGCGCCTCTTGACCTTTGAGGTGGCGGTGAACGGGATTCCTCTGGCGCGCTACCCGGCGGATGGCGTGATGATTGCCACGCCCACGGGGTCTACAGCCTACAACCTCTCGGCGGGCGGGCCGATTGTGCACCCTTCGGTGCCTTGTCTCGTGATGTCGCCCATCATGCCGCACGCGCTGGGGGCACGTTCCATTGTGCTGGGGGCAGATGCGGTGGCGGAGATCCGCGTCGAAACCCGGGGCGATGCCGTCTTATCCTGCGACGGGCATTCCCGCCTGACGCTGCTGAGCGGTGACCTGGTGAAAGTGGTTTTGTCTCCCCGCGTGACACGCCTGGTGCGTGTGACGGAGGACGACTTCTTGCACAAGGTTTCCGAGCGGTTTGTGTGGGGGCGGATCTATCCCGATGAGCCGGAGGAATCATGCTGAAAGTCACCGATGCCGTGGTTGAATTTGCCGGCGGCACCCGCGCGCTGGATGGCGTGAGCATGGAGGTGCAGCCGGGCGAAACCGTGGCCGTGGTGGGAGAATCGGGTTCGGGCAAAACCACCTTGGCCCGGGCGATCTTGGGATTGCAACCGCTGAAGGCAGGGCAAGTTGAGTTTAATGGCGAGGTGCAAACCGGGGTGAGGGCGCGCCTGGCCGAGCGGGTGGGCATGGTTTGGCAAGACCCCTACGCCAGCATTGACCCCCGGTGGCGCGTGGAGCGCATTGTGCGCGAGCCCGCCGACCTGCTGGGCAAGACCCTCGATGTGCCGGCGCTACTGACCAGCGTGGGATTGGAACCTGCCTTTGCCACGCGCTACCCGCACGAGATGAGCGGCGGCCAGCGGCAACGCGTGGCGATCGCCCGGGCGCTGGCCTTGCGGCCCCCGCTGGTGATCTGCGATGAACCCACGGCGGCGCTGGACCTCAGCGTGCAGGCGCAAATTTTGAACCTACTGCAGGACATCCGCGCCGAACTCGGAAGTGCGTTCCTCTACATCAGCCACGACCTCGGCACGGTGCGCTACCTCGCGGACCGCGTGATCGTGATGCAGAACGGCAAGATTGTGGAGCAGGGGCCCTCGGAGTCGCTTTTTGAGAACCCGCAGCAACCCTACACGCAGGCCCTGATTGCCGCCCAACTGCGCATTGAACAACTGGGAGTGATCCCCGGCTAAGGGCAGCGACCATGCGAGGCGAATTTCAAGAACTGTGGCGCTTTCGTGAACTTTTGTTCGCGATGGTGGAGCGCGAACTGAAGATTCGCTATAAGAACAGTGTTCTGGGTTTTGTTTGGTCGCTTTTGATGCCGCTGGCCACCATCCTCGTGATGTGGTTAGTCTTTAAGGTGTTTTTGCGCAACGACACGCCCAATTTCTCGGCGTACGTGCTGGCCGCCTATCTGCCTTATCAGTTTATTCAGCTGGCGGTGCTGGATTCTGCGCAGAGCGTCTTGATCTCGTTGCCAGTGGTGAAGAAGGTGTATTTCCCCCGGGAGATTTTGCCACTGGCGTCGGTCATCAGCAACTTCATCCACCTCCTCCTCAGCCTCCCGATCTTCTTCATTTTCCTGTTCGTCATTTATGCGACGTACGGTTTTGAGGTATCGCCATTCACGTGGCGGATGCTGTTCCTCCCCGTGCTTTTGGTCATCACCTTTATGCTAACGGCGGGGATGGCGTTTATCATCTCGGCGCTTAATGTCTTTTATGAAGACGTGAAGTACGCCGTCAGTCTGCTCCTTTACATTTTCTTCTTCCTCACTCCGGTGATGTACTTTAGCGAAAATGTCTTCTACGCGCTCAAGGACAAACCGTACGGGATGTTGCTCTATAACCTGTACCATGCCAACCCGATGGCGATGCTGGTGACGGCCTACAAGAAAACCCTGGTGCCGATGGGCAAGATTGACCCGGGCGGCGGGGAAGGCCTGATCCCCATGCTGCCGATGAACTGGCCGATGTTCGGCGTTACGGTGGCCATTACGCTCGCGTTCTTCTTCGGGGGCTACGCCCTGTTCAACCGCATGAAGTGGAGGTTTGTGGAGCGCCCATGAGCACGGAATTCGCGATTCACATTCAGGATCTCCATAAGGAGTTCCTCCTCAGCCACAGTGGGTCGGCCAGCCTCAAAACGGCGCTCCTTTGGTGGAGGCGCCGCCAACTGGAAGAGCTCAAAGTGCTGCGTGGGTTGACCATCGAGGTCAAGCGCGGGGAGTGTGTGGCCCTGGTCGGCCGGAACGGGGCGGGGAAGAGCACGCTGCTCAGCCTCCTCGCTCGGGTTTACAAGCCGACCTCGGGGACCATCACCATCAACGGTCGCATCGCGCCTCTGCTCGAGCTTGGCGCAGGGTTCCACCCCGACCTTACGGGTCAAGAGAACGCCCTCTTTAACGCCATGATTCTGGGGCTCAGCCGCAAGGAAGCCACGGCTCGTATCGAGCCGATCCTCGCCTTCGCCGAGCTCGAAAAGTACCGTGACGCGCCCGTGCGCACCTACAGCAGCGGCATGCTGGCGCGCCTGGGCTTTAGCATCGCCGCGCACGTGGATGCCGACATTCTCATTGTGGATGAAGTGCTGGCGGTGGGGGATTTCGCGTTCGAACGCAAATGCTTTGCGTTCATCGAGGAGTTCAAGCAGAAGAACGGCACGATCCTCTTCGTCAGTCACGACCGGGAAGATGTGCTGCAAGTGTCCGACCGCTGCATTTGGCTCAAGGATGGCCAGGTGGAGCAAGAAGGCGACCCGCTGACGGTGCTGGACGCTTACGAGTCCGGAACGGCTTAAGGCTGGGCATCCGGGGGCAGGGCGGGCCCCTTCACCGGCGCGCACAAAACCTTCGCCCACATCTGCACATGCGGCCACGCCCGTTGGGGGCGCACCAGGCATAGCCCCAGGTAGCCGAGCAGTCGCAATAGCGCACCTTCGCGGTTCAGTTTCCAACACACCAGCGCCGCAAAGGCTCCGTGGTGCAACTTAAAGTAGAGTTCCTTGCCCCGGTTGTAGCGGGCGACGGCTTGCCAGCGGGTTCCGGCACTGCTTGCGCCCAGGGCGTGCGTGAATACAGCCCCCGGCACGTAGAGAATCCGCCCGTGCCGTTGAAGCCGGTGGCAAAGTTCCGTGTCCTCGCAGTAGAGGAAAAATCGTTCATCAAACCGTTCCACCCGCCGCAAACACAGGCAAGCCCCCATCACCTGGGCCACCTCGTGCGGCCCTGGCCCCTGCGCCAGCAACCGGTGCGTCAGCCAGTACGGGGAAAAGAACTTTGACGACGGGAACAGCTTCTCGAAAAGGAACTGCTCGCACGCCACGGCCCAGAGCGTGAGCGGAGCGCAACACGAGGCCTGCACCCTGCCATCCGGGAACTGCAGCTGCCCCCCACACGCCACCACGCTCGGGTCGCTCATGACCTCTCGCAACACGCCCAGGGCCCCGGGGGTGGCGGTGGCATCGGAATTCAGCAGCAACGCTAACTCGCTGGTCATCGCGTCCAGGCCTTGGTTGTTGGCCGCGCCAAAACCGCGATTCTTAGCGTTGGCAATCAAGTGGACGTGCGGAAAATCGGCGGCCACCATCTCGGGGCTGCCATCGTGGCTCGCGTTGTCCACCACGATGACCTCATCGGCCTCGCCCAACGATTCCAGGCAGGCGCGCAGGTGGTCTTTGGTGTTGTAGCTGACAATCACCACTCCCAGGCGAACCTGACCTGACTCGGGCGTGCCAACCATGTTAGACTAGGGTGATTATGGCCGACGAAGTGATGCTAAGTCGTGAAGGGTACGACAAGCTCGCCAAGGAGCTGGAGATGTTGAAGATGGTGGAGCGTCCGCGCATCGCCGATAACATCCGCGAAGCCAAATCGCACGGTGACCTCCGCGAGAACGCGATGTACCACGAGGCCAAGCTCAACCAACAGCGCCTGGAGGGCCGCATTGCCGACCTCGAAAAGACGCTCCAATTTGCCAAGGTCATTGACCCCTCGCAGATGAGCGGCGCGCACCTGGGCTCGCGGGTCAAGCTCGCTGACCTCGAATGGGGTGGCGAACTCACCATTGACCTCGTGGGAGCCTTCGAGGCGGACCCCCTGGAGGATAGAATCAGCATTACCTCACCGATGGGCGCGGCCCTCTTGGAGAAAAACGTTGGCGATGAAATTGAAGTGGAAGCCCCGGCCGGCACCCAGCGCTACCGCATCCTGGCTATTAATTAGCCTGGTGGCGGGGTTGGTGGCGGGTTGCGCCGCTCCGGAGCCCGTTTCGGTGGCCAAGAGCACGCAGCCGGAACTCGATCTTGAGTATCCGGGTGACTTTAGCGACACGCGCCTTGCCCTGATGCCCGAAGGCGGAAGGCTGGCGGTGGGCGATAGCATTGCCAACTTCCGGGCGTATCTGCCCAAGCCGCGCCGGGCTTACGATTCCAGCGACGTGCCCCCTGGGTTTGGCAAAACTTTTGTGAGCCGGGGTTGGACGGATACGGCAGTATCGGCCTCGGTGATTAGCCTGGAAGACCGAATCGTGCTGGCCATGACGACCGAAGAAGGGGTGGAAGACAATGCGGTGCAGTCCGCCATCGACCGCTATTCGGGTTACTTCGGTTATCCCGACGAGACGATTGGGCAAGGGAAGTTCCGGTACGCGTTCTGGCGCGATGGTGGCAGCGTACTGATGATTGGCAACGCCTTTGAGCCCGAGGGTTCGCAGTCGCTTAGCATCGTGGTGGGGCACCCTAAGGCGATGACCGCGCTCTCGATGACCCCCGGGGCCGTGCGGCGCAGTTTTGAGTCGGCGATTCAGCGGCTGAATGAGGCGGAGAAGAAGAACGAGACACTTTCCACCCCCGCCGAACGTACAGATAAGTAAGTCCGCATCGCGCGAGGCGGGCTAATACTAGAAAGGAGGTGGCATTCAATCAAATGAGTGACAGTAACATGCGCAAGGGAGGTCGTGGGTTTTAGTAACTCACTCCTTCGGACGGGTCGGCGATGAACTCCTGACCTCCCTGTAGTCCGAAAGCGCAAGGTACCCCTTCCGTCCGGGAGGGGTCTTGTGTTTTTGGGGGTCCTTAGATTTCTTCGGCTTTGAGTCTGTGGCAGCCTTTTTCTTGGGTTTGACCCCGATTTCGGCGTGCGATCGAGCTGATTCGAACTCCAAATCAACCATCGTGCCGGATTCGACCATGCTCACTCGCCGTCCCTTGGCTCGGAGGATGGTTACGAGTTCTAAGAGCCCTCGGTCATGGGGTTCATAATCGGATCGGTCCTTAAAACCGATGAAACGCCAGTCAGGGTTTCGGAGGGAGTAGTACGGCGCGGCAAGGATCTCAGGTTCATCCGTAGGCGGGAGTTGCCACAAACCCTCGCTCACATGGCGTTCTCGGTCGTAGAACATCTCCATGCGGATAACGCGTTCTGAGATCAACTCGTAGACGTCAGGCGTATCCTCCGGATGTCCCTCGACTAACAGGATGTACCCCACGCCACATTCGGCAACGACTTGCCCATCCACTTTCGCCTTTGCCCATTTGACAGTTGAAATCACGGCTTGCATCGATGTCACCGTCCAGGAAACTTTGAGATCGCTAGCTTCTCCTCGGTAACCCTTAAGAATGATCTTGACCTAGAAGATCAACTTTGGTTGTTCTCCGAAACCTGATCCACGATGACCGTCACCGGGCCGTCGTTCAGCAGCTCCACCTTCATGTCCGCGCCAAACACCCCCGTGCTCACGGTGCGGCCATGCCCGCGCAGGGCTTCCACGAACTCACCAAACGCCCGCTCCCCCTGCTGGTAGGGCGCACTCAGCACAAAGCTGGGCCGCCGCTGGGTGGTGTCGCCGTAAAGCGTAAAGTTCGAGATCGCCAAGATCTCGGGCTGATCAGAGGGCGGCAAATCCGCCAGGGCCAGGTTCATCCGGCCCTCCGCATCGTTGAAAATGCGGAGATTGGCCACCCGCTTGGCCACGGTGGCAATGTCGGCCGGCGTGTCGTCGCGGTGCGCCGCTACCAGCACCATCAGCCCGGGCCCGCAGTGGCCCACCACGGCACCATCCACGCTCACCCGCGCCCACTGCACGCGCTGGACTATTGCCCTCAACGAAGCACCCTCACTTAAACTTGCCCCGACCGAACGCCCGCAGAATCGAGATCACGTCGCTCATCTGCCCGATCTGGTTCATCACGTGCTGCAGGTGTTTACTGTCGCGCACGTCAATCTGCAGGCTAATTTCAGCGGTGGGGCCGGTCTTGGCTTTCACGGCGCTGATGTTGGTCTTCAGCTCACCCAGCAAGCTGGAAATCTCGCCCAACAAGCCCGGCCGGTTCAAGGTCACTACAATGAGCACCACGTCGTAAACGTTGTCGTCGGGCTCCCAGTCCAGGCCGGTCATGCGCTCCGGCTCCTTGTCCATGAGCGCCATAGCATCCGGGCACACCCGGCGGTGAATCAGCAGGCCTCGCCCGCGCGAAACATACGCCACCACGTCATCCCCGGGCACGGGCAGACAGCAGCGCGCCCGGCGCGAGAGCACGCCTTCCATGCTGGTGCGGGCCTCCTGGGTGGCGCGGCTGCCCTTGAGACGGAAGGGGTCCTTGGCTTCGGCAGGGGCTTCGGGGCGCACAAGCTCCCGCAGGCGCATCGCCACGCTCTGCACCGAAACCAGCCCCTCACCCACCCGCGCAAAGAGGTCGGCCACGTTGTCCACTTGCTTGAAGTGGACGAGCACCTTCTGCACGGAATCATCCGCCGTGAGGGCACGGGGTTCCAGCCCCAGCCGCTTCAGTTCGGCTTCAATGGCTTCCTTGCCGCGCGAGGTGTTCTCGGCGCGGTTGCGGCGCCGGAAGTACGCCCGAATCTTGCTGCGGGCGTGCTGGCTCTGCACAAACTCCAGCCAGTCCAGGCTGGGCTGGGCGTCGCGGCGAGTCACCAGTTCCACGCGGTCCCCGTTTTGCAACTTCGTGCTCAGCGGCACAATGCGCCCGTTGATCTTGGCGCCCACCGTGATGAGCCCGAGATCAGAGTGCACCCGGAACGCAAAGTCAATGGGCGTGGAGCCGGCGGGGAGGTCCAGCACGTCGCCTTTGGGCGTAAACACGAACACCTGTTCGCTGAAAAAGTCGGTCGAGACCGCCTTGAGGAATTCGCGCGAGTTCGAGGAATCGTTCGACCAGTCGGCAATCTGCTTGCGCAGTTCCGCAATCGCCTCACCCCGCACATTGGCCCGCTCGCCTTCTTTGTACGCAAAGTGGGCGGCCACCCCGTATTCGGCAATTTCGTGCATCTCACGGGTGCGGATCTGCACCTCGATCGGCTCGCCGTGGGGGCCAATCACCTTGGTGTGCAAGCTCTGGTAACCGTTGGGCTTGGGGGCGCTGATGTAGTCGCTAAACAAGCCCTGCATGGGCAGCCACAGGTCGTGGACGTAGCCCAACGCGAGATAGCACTCGTAAGGCTGACTCACGATGACGCGCAGGGCGATGAGGTCGTAGATCTGCTCGAACGGGATGCCCTGCTTGACGACCTTGTTGAAGATGCTGTAGAGGTGCTTGGGCCGCCCGATGACCTGGGTGTTGTGCAAGCCCTTGGATTCCAGCCGTTCCTTCAGAATCCGGATCGATTCCTTGAGCTCGTCTTCGCGGTGCTGCCGAGACTTCGCCACCGCCTCGGTGATTTCTCGAAACTCCTTAGGGTGCAAGACCTTGAACGAGAGGTCTTCTAGTTGCCACTTGATCTGCCAAATCCCGAGCCGCGCAGCCAAGGGAGCATAGACATCCATCGTTTCCTGGGCGATGCGGATGCGACGATCAGACGGCATGCTGTCCAGCGTGCGCATGTTGTGCAGCCGGTCGGCCAGCTTGATGATCATCACGCGGATGTCGAGCGACATCGCGATGAGCATCTTGCGCAGGCTCTCGGCGGCGCGCAAGGTTTCGGCCCGAGCGGCCTGGTTGGCGGTGCCGTCCGGGCGCACGCCCTTTTCGAGCTTGGTGACGCCCTCCACCAGTTGCACCACGTCCTCCCCAAACTGGGCGCGCACCTCCGCATTGGTGACCTCGGTGTCCTCGATGACATCGTGGAGGAGGGCGGCGATGATGCCATCGTCGTCCAGCCGAAGTTCCAGACAGATCAGCGCGACTTCAACGGGGTGGGTGACGTAGGGTTCGCCACTGCGGCGGAATTGGCCATCGTGGGCCGTTGCGGCCAAGTCCATGGCCGCCATAATGCGCGTGTCCTCGTGGTCCGGGCGTAGCTCCCGGAACTTGCTTGCAAGCTTCTCGCGAGCGGCAACCACTCGCGCATCGTTGTAGGCCGAGGGTGCCTCCATGGCGCATCAAAAGGTCGTTGCTCGCCCTTGAGCTCCGAACGTTTATTGTACTCGCAAGGAGGGGGCGGACGGCTACGCGCCGTAGCCCCGCGCGGCCATCATTTCGCGGACTTGATCGGCTTGCTCCGGCGTATCCACGGCCAGTTCGCTGCCCGCGCCTTGGCTCATGCGGATGCGCACCCCGTGCTCCATAAAGCGCAGTTGCTCCAGTTGCTCGGTGCGCTCCAGTTCGCTGGCGCCCCAGGTGTTGAAGGCCAGGAGCGGCTCGCGGCGGTAGGCGTAGATGCCAAGGTGCTTCTTCACGATGCCCACGCGCGGGTTGCGCGGGAAGGGGATGCAGTGGCGGGAGAAGTAAAGCGCATCCCCGGCGAGGTCGGTGACGACCTTCACCACGGCGGGGTTGTCGTATTCGTCCTCGGGGCACTCCGTCCATACGCTGCCCATTTGCAGGCTGGCGTCGGCCACCAGGGGCTGGGCGGCGGCGGCAATGCTGCCGGCTTGCACCAAGGGCTCATCGCCTTGCACGTTGAGGAAAATATTGCCCGGCACCTTGGTGGCAACTTCGGCGATGCGGTCAGTGCCGCTCACGTGGTCGTGGCGAGTCATGATGACGCGCGCGCCAAAGCCCTCGGCGGCGGCCTGAATCTCTTCATCCGGCGTGGCGATGTAGATTTCCGACGAAATCCCGGACTTGGTACAGGCTTCCCACACCCACTGGACCATCGGTTTCCCGAGCAAATCCACCAACGGCTTGCCCGGGAAACGAGTTGCGCCCATTCGGGCCGGAATCACAACGACTACGCTCAAGGTTTCACTCACTCGGCCTAGAGGGAGCCCGCTCTGCGCGCCCCGCCCGGCAAGTGAATGTGTACCCCGGCGACCAACAACATCATCTCGTCGGTGGTCTCCTCGCCCCAGAGCACTTCGCGCGGCGGGGAACTCGGGTTCGACGGGTTGTCCTCGCTGTTATCGAACACCGCCACGATTTCGATGCGACTCCCGCGCTTGATGAGCTTGGGTTCCTTCAGCATGTAGTTGAGTTGCCAGTTGAAGTCCCACTTGTCGATCGAAATCAGGCGCTCGCGGGTGCCGTCCGGGTGGATCAACGTGGCGTGCATCTCCTTGCCCAGCAGGTGCATGTGCGGCATCAGGCTGTAAAGCGTGACGTCCACCGGAAGCGGGATGGTCTGCTTGAATTCGGCCTTGGCGTTGCCCGCCGGGATGCGGATGGCGGGGTTGGCCAGCCAGGCAATCTCCGTCGGCATGGTCACCGGCTCCTTGGCAAAGTAAAGGGCCATCTTGGTTTGGTCCACTTCTTCACGGCCGGACTTGCTGTAGTGCACTTGCATCACGATGCGCGCGCCCGGCTTGAGCAGGAAGCCCGCCCCCTTGGGTAATCGTTCCGGTTGCAGTCCCGGCGCCCAGCCGCCCAGGGCGTTATCGGGAATGAAGCCCGGCCCGCCAAAGGTTTGGTAGCCGCCATCGCGCCCGCCTTCTAGCAGCTTGTCGCTCACGCCTTTCTCGTCAATAAAGGCGATGACGTGGTGCACCACGGCCTTGTTGCCGGGCTTGACATCCATGGCCTGCACGTAGACCGGCTCGGTGATGTCCGGCTTGATGACGAAGTTCCAGTATTCGTCGCGGCCATCATCGCCCAGCTTAAACGGCTTGGGCATCGAAATCAGCATGTCGGGTTCGCCGAGACGCCAACCGACCGGAAACTCCGGGGCCTTGGGGGCTTTGCTCAGGTCGCCGCTGGGGGCACCGGCCTCGGCCCATTGAGCCAGCGTAGCGATTTCTCGCTCGGTCAGGCGCATTTCGTGGCTGAATTCGCCCACGCCCTCCACGGCCAGCCACGGCGGCATGCGGCGCTCGCTGGAAACCTTGGCAATCATGCGGCTCCACTTGCGGGCGTTGTCGTAGCCTTCCAGGGAGAACGGCGCGACTTCGCCCGGGCGGTGGCACACCAAACAGTTGTCGTTGATGATGGCGGCGGTGTGCTCGGCGTAGTTCACTTCCTCCATCGCCGGAATCGGGTCGCCGGCCATCAGGTAGCAGCCAAAGGCTTCGGCTTCCTTGATCTTGGGTTCCTTGCCTTCGCTTGCGGCGTTCAGGGCATCGCGCAGGTAGTGGGTTTTCACTTCCTCGGTCACCTTGGCGTCGTCCATCGGGCCACGATAGAGCACTTCATCGCCTCGGCGCACCACCACGGTCGGCACAATCTCCACGCCGGATGACTTCGCCTTGCTTCCGCCAACATCGAGGCGGAAGGGGAAGTCGAGTTTGCGGTCGCGCATGTAGTCGGCAACCCGGCGCTGGGTTTCGCCTTCATTGGGGAAGTACGCGGTGAACTCGACGCCCTTGGCTTCCCATTCGGTTTCCAGCTGCGCCAGGCGCGGGGCGGTGCGCATGGCCACCGGGCAATCGGTGCTCATGTAGACCGAGACCGTGACCTTGTTCGCCTGGTCTTCCACGCGGTCAGCGCTGACCAGAGTCCAACCCAATCCGATCGTGGCGAAGCCGACACCGGCCAGTGCCCACACTCGTAAAAACCCTAGTTCGCTACGCCCAGGAGCCCGATTTGTGCTCATCTTGCAAGTATAAACGTCCAAACGGGTGCCAAGGTTGAGCGAAATGTCGGAAAAAGTTGTTTTTGTCACCGGAGGCTCGCGCGGCATTGGCCGAGCGACGGCTTTGCGCCTCAAAGACGACGGCTGGCGAGTGGCGATTCATTACGGCACCAACCACGTGGCGGCGGAAGAGGTGAAGCAAGCTCTGGGCGATGCCTGGGCGGGTTCCTACGCCTGTGACTTGGATGACCCAGCGGCGGCGCGCACGATGATGCAGCAGGTCCTAGCCGACCTCCCCGTGCAGGCGCTGGTGAACAACGCGGGCATCTACACCAAGGTGAGCATGCTGGAGGCGGATGCCGACACCCTGCAAGACGTTTTTGATACCACCATGCGGGTGAATTTCTACTCGCCCCTGGCGATGATCCACGAGGCGGTGGCTCACTTTGCCAAGCAAGGCGGCGGGCGGATTGTCAACGTGGCCAGCCGGGTGGGACACCGGGGCGAAGCGAACGCCAGCGCCTACAGCGTCAGCAAGGCGGCGCTGCTTAACCTCACCCGCGCCCTGGCGGTAGAGCACGCCAAGCTCAACGTTCGGCATATGGCCATCGCCCCGGGCTGGGTGGAAACTGCCATGGCCCGAGAGGGCATGGAAACCCGCCTGCCACAGATCCTGGCCGATATCCCGCTCGGGCGCATGGCCAGCCCCGAGGACTGCGCCGCCGCCATCGCCTTTTTGCTGCGCGACGAGACGGAATACATGAGCGGCATCGTGATTGACATCAATGGCGCGAGTTACCTGCGGTGAGCCTCCGGTACACTAGCCGCGTGCTCGCCCGCACTCTTTTGGTCGCCCTGGTGGGCGGCTGCACTTTGGCATTTGGGGCCCCGCCCACGGCCCCCGAGGAGATGCGCCGCCGGGAGTTCCTGGAAAACGGTGCTATCACCTTTGCTCAGTTCGACCCGCAACGCACCACGTTCAGTGTGACCCTTGCCATCAGTGCCGACAACGTCCGTGACACTGACGCCCGCCACGGACTCCGCCATGTGTGGGAGCACTTTGTGGCCCGGGGGGACGGCACCATTGACCGCCGCCTGGAGCGGATGGGGTGCTACCTGACGGCCGTGACCCAACGGGATGTCACGTTATTCCAGATTCAAGGCCCGGTGGGGGCCGAAGAACTGGCGCTCGACATCATTCGCGAGATGACGGCTCCGCTCCAGGTGAGCGATGAAGCGCTGAAGAAGGAAGTGGCGATCATGGCGCAAGAAGCGGCTCTGCGGACCGATTTCGATGCCATCAGTGATGCGGCGTGGTTGGCCGCGTTTGGCCCCGAAGGGCGGAACCCGTTTGGTTCCTTGGAGGCCATGGCCGGCCTGACCGCTGATGACTTGCGCGACCTGCACCGCCGGCAGATGGTGGGCAACGGAATGGCCCTGGTGATGGTCTCGGCCAGCGACCCCAACGCCTGGATGGGCCCGATGCGCGCCGTGATTGGCGACTTGCCCAGCGGCCCCGAACGCTTCCCCGATAACGAGGAAGAGCCAATCAGTGTGGAGAAAGGCTTCACCCCAGCGGGAGCGGCCCGGGCGGCGGTGGTGCCTGGTCTGGGTGACCCGGCTACTTTGGCCACCCTAGCGGCGGCCCTGGCCATCCGGGCGGAATTCCCGGACATCTCACCGGTTTACACGCCCAGCACGCGCCCCGGGCTCATCACCCTGCGAGCGGTGGATTCGGCAACGCTGAAGTCCATCGAGATGGTGCAGCCGGCCTTGTCGTTCCCGGTGGGGCAGGGTTATCTGCTTGGATGGATCCGCGCGCAGCGCTCGGATCCCTTGGCCTTCGGCGCGATCATGGGGGTCTTGCTCCTCCAGCGACCGAACTTTACGCTCGATGACATGGAAAACCAAGCCGCAACGATGACACCGGAGCAATTTGCCGCAGGCCTGGCGAGGTTCCGGGCCGATCGGGCCGTGATTGTGGAAGTGGGAGGTGGGCGATGAGCACCCTCGCCAGTCTCGTTTTGGCCGCGGCCCTGGGTCAAACCCGGACGATGCCGCAGATCACCGAGATGATGGTGCCCGATTCCGGGCGCGTGACGGTATGCGTGGCGGTGCCAGCCCCTGATGACATGGGCGGCCGTAACCGCACCGCGTGGCGCTTGATTGGGGAGACCTTGATGGAAGGCAGTGGTGCCTACAGCCGCCGGGTGATCTTTGCCTACGGCAGCCAGGCGGGCGTGGCCCCGCGCGTGCAGGTGTTCTCGGATTGGATTCTCATCCAGGTGAGCGCGCCCAAAGGAGGCACCGACATTGCCGCCCAAATTGCGGCGGGTATGGCGACTGACGCCCGGCTCTCCACGCTTGATGTAGAAAAGGCCGTCCAACGACGCAAGACCGAAGGCAACCCCTGGGTGCTGTGGGGTGACGCGCAGGAACCCGAGATGACGCGGGTGGATAACGCCTACATCAAGCGGGTGTACCAAGCGGCGTTCCGCGTGGAGCGCATGCACGTGGTGGTGATGGGCGATGTCGCGGCCGGCGAAGGCGAGCGAGAGGTGGTGAAGTACTTCCGGGATCGCATTACCGATCCGCCGAGCATGCCGAGGGACGTGAATGCCCGCCCCATCAAGGGCGTGCCGGGGCGCGTGGATTTCTGGGAGTGGCAGGCGCCGCTGCTGAAGCCAGGAGCCCCCGACTTTGCCCCGCGCATCCTGGCGCTTTATGCTCTAGGCGTTGGCAAGGATGGCGCGATGACTCGCGTGCTGCGGGAAAAACTCGGCTACACCTACCGCCAGCAACTGGTGCTGTGGCCGCAACGCGATGGCTGGTTGCCGAGATTCGTGGCGCAGCGGGCAGGAAGCCAGGACGCCGCCGCCGAGCTGAACGCCAGCTGGGAAGCCATGCGCGCCGACATTGACAGCTGGGACAAGGTGACGCTGGACCGCGCGCGGATGCTGGTGCTGGGCAGCCTGGATACGGGCCTGCCGATGGATCCGTTCTGGATCGGGCCGGACTGGCGCTTGGGTGAATCTCTGGAAGACCGAGCGGCCTTTGCCGTTCACGGTTCGATGGCAGGCAAGGTGATTGACCCCGAGCAGTTCGCCAGCGACAGCCTGAAGGTGGACCTGGAAATCCTGAAGGAGACCGCGCGCGAGATTATCGACGCGAGTTCGTCGGGCGTTTATCCCGGTCTGGAAGCCAAACGCTAAGGAGTCGGGCTGGCCTGCGCCAGCCACGGCTTCACGCCCTCGGCAAAATCCGGATGCTTCTGGCATAGCGGCAGAAAATCGCACCGGGGGCAGAGCGCCTTGGGGGTGGGTTCCATGCTCTCGTAGTCGGCATTGAGAATCCGCTCGCCGATCTCCACAAGGTCGTTGATGAACTCTTCGCGTTCGGCCTCATTGAGCTGCGCCGAGGCCGAAGCCCCTGCCCGCAAGGCCACAATGGTCGCCTTCACGTTGCGATCCGGGTAGTTGGCCCGAACGAGCACTTGGTACACGCCCATCGCGAGGTCGGAGTGGACTTCTTCGGAGGTCACATTCCCGCGCCCACTCTTGTAGTCCACCACGTCGAGGGTGCCGTCCTCGTGTTCGTCCAGCCGGTCAATCCGTCCGAGGAGGACGAACGGACCCAAATCCGTGCGCAGCGTCTTCTCCACAAACAACGTATTTGCCGTGACGGGAGCTGCCACTTCCTCCAGGTAGTTGGTGAGGATGTCTTTGCCCTCGGCGAGGGCCTCCATCATGTCGGATTGACTTTCGTAGCCCGCGTCAATCCAGGCTTCCTCCAGGGCGGCCACGGCTTCCTCAGTCGTTGTTACGCCGCCGTCCTTTGAATCGTAAAACCTCTGTAAGACGTTATGAAGCGACGTGCCGAACGAGTAGTGCGCCTTGGAGCGGAGGTACCAGCGGCCCCGCCGGTCCACGTACGTCCATTTGTATTTGACCGGGCAGGCCAGGAACGTGGTGATGCGACTGGGACTCAGCGTGGGCTTCCGCGCCATAGTGCCAGAGTACCGCCCCCGCCCCCTGGTATCTTCACCCCTATGCGTCTTCGGCGTTCGTGGTTGATTCCCATCGTGGGAGCCTTGATCTTGGCCTCGGTGCCGGTGGTTCGGGCCCAAGTCGGCCAGAACGGGCAAACCGCGCCGGTGGAGAAGCGCGGTGCCCGGTTCATGACCTACAACATTCAGTGGTTGGCCGAAAACGAGAACCCGGACCGCATCAAGAACCTCAAGTCGGTCATCGGCAACATCAAGCCGGACATCATTGCGGTGCAAGAGATTTCGAGCCTGAAGGCTTTGCGCCAAGTTTTCGATCAGAACTACGAGATCGCCTTGCTGGATGACCCGAAGGAGGCGCAAGAAGTGGGAATCGTGGTGAAGAAGCCCTGGAAGATCGAATCCAGCGGCCTGGTTTTCACTGACCCGCAGCTTGACTTTGCCTTTCCGGGCAAGCGTGACGTCATGCGCGCCGTGGTCGTCAACTCGAACGGCGACAAGCTCACGGTTTATTCGACTCACATGAAGAGCCGACGCGGAGGCCGAGCGACCACCGATCCGCAGCGCGAGCAACACGCCAGCCTGCTGGCGGCCTTCATCAAGGAGAAGAACGAGCCGCACGTGGCGATTGGAGGCGACATGAACGACGCCCCGGATGACCGCAGCGTCAACATCCTTGAGACCGGTGACCCCAAGGCTCCCGCCGGCCGCGTGACGCCGAAGTTGATGGTGAACGTGTGCGATCGCCTGAACGAACAGGATTACGTGACCATCGGGATGAGTTTCTACTTCCGCGGCCAGGCGCTCACGCCGATCAGCCGAGGGGCGAAGGCGGACAATGATCGTCTGCGTGGTAAGGACTACGAGTTTCCGCGCGACGTGAAGGTCCGCGAGTCATTCTTTGACAACATCCTGGTGAGCCCGCCGCTCTTCCGGGTCAGCCCGCCGACCGCGACGGTCTACGCCGGTGCCGATGCGTTGCGTGGACGAGGCGGCCGGGTGAACGTGCCGGAATCCGGTCCGGTAGAGTACGTCGAGAAGGGCGATCGCGCCAGCGACCACCTGCCGGTGTACTACGACATCCGCTTCCCGTAAGGGAACACCTTAATAGGCGGTGCCCGCAAAGGGCGCCGACCACACGACCTGACCGGTCGAACTGATGAGCCCCATGGTCTCGCCCACTTCAAAGTAGGCGAGGCCATTTTCAAAATCGTCGGCGAAATCAAAGACGCGATCGAACTGCACCTTGCCGTTCCGGGCAATGAACACGGTCTCGAGCTCTTCTCCCCGCGCCCGAATCACCCAGGCAAAGCCATTGGTGAAGTTGCCGCCGCCCACCACGGGGTCGGGTCGGAACGTCGGGCGGATCACCCATTCGCCCTTGGGGTTGATGTAACCCAACTTGCCCCCTTCTACGGCCCAGGCCAGGCCATCAGAAAAAGTACCGGCCTGCGTGAACTTAGCGGGAATGCGCAGGATGCCCTCGGTATCGGCGTAGCCAATACGACCCTCGGTGCGGACGGGGAAGAGACCCTCGGACACATCGCCCACCACTTCACCTTCCGTGAAGACAAATTGACCGTCGGTGTCAATCAGGCCCTGCTCGTCGGCGGTTTGGGCACGGGCGTATCCATTGCGGAACGGCTCGGCGTTGCGGAACCGTGGCCGGATGGCCCAGGTGCCATCGGGGCGGATGTAACCGAATTGACCGTTACGCTTGGCCAGGGCCAGTCCCTCTCGGAACTCGGCTTTGCCGTCGTAGGCTCCGGGATAGACATCGAAGTTCATCGGGATCGCCCAGTCGCCCGTGGGATTGATGTAGCCGAGCTTCGCGGCATGGCCGACGGCGGCCAGGCCCTGGCGGAAGTTTCCCGCCTCGGGGAAGGCCAATGAGAGTAAGACCTGCCCGGAGGGGGAGATGTAATGTGCCCGCTGCTCGATGCCGACCGCTGCGCGATCCTCTCGGAAAGGGCGACCCCAGTCGTAAAGCCGAGGCGTGGCCGTGCGCCCGGTGGTGGCGATATACGCCACTCCCGTCCCCGTCACCACCGGAACCGGCGGTAGCGAAGGCGTGGTTTGGGCAACCAGGGCAAGGGCCAACGTGAGCATCTCTAAGTGTCAAACGCAAGAATAAGGCCGAGCGTTACTACTCGCCCGAAGTTCTTGTAAAACTAAGATGGGCGACCGTCCAGCCGAGTTCATTCTTCATCGTGAAGGTCCCGCGAAGCGCCCGGGCAAGGCTGTTGACGATCTGTAGGCCCAGCCCCAATTCTCGCTCGGTGAAGTTCTCCGGCAGCTGGCCACCGTTGTTGCTCACCCAGACATCCACCTGGGTTTCGTCCACCTCCACGGTCACGTGGATATCGCCACTCTGGTCCATCCCGAACCCGTGCTCCACCGCGTTGAGGATGAGTTCGTTGAGAATCAACGCGACCTGGGTGGCCTGGCTCGTGCTGAGCGACGTGTCGTCACCTTGCACTTGGAACCGAATCCCCGACCCTCGCAGGATGCTCTGGGAGGTGTGTTGAATGAGGTTCTCGGCCAGCGAGCGGAGTCCCACGTGATCTAAGTCGTCGCGGCTGAGAAGATCGTGCACCGAGGCAATGGCGAGGATGCGCCCCAGAGAGTCGCCCAGGGCTTCGTCCACGTGGTGGTCCTGGCTCTGGTTCATCTGCAGGCGCAAAAGAGAAGCCACTTGCTGCAAGTTGTTTTTCACCCGGTGGTGCATCTCTTGCATCAGGGTGGTGCGCACCTGCAGACGGGCATGCTCAATGCTCACGGCGGCCTGGCGGGCCAAGGCTTCGAGAGCGCGTACCTCCTCGGTGGTGAACTGACGTCGTTCGGCCGTATAGCACGACATCACCCCGATCGTGCGTTCAAAAACGGTCAGTGGCACGCACACCATGGAGCGCAGGCCTTGCTCTTCGGCAAGATCGTGCCCCACATAGGTTTCGTCCTCTTGAACGTCGAGCACCGTGACCGTGCGTTTCTCGCGCATGGCCTGGCCCGCGATGCTCGTCCCAAAGGGAAGGGCGGCTTTGCGGCGGTAGGCCCGGTTACCGCTCTGGGTGGCGCGAAGCACGAGTGATTGCGTCTTCTCGTCCAACAAACGAACGGTCACGACCTTGTAGCTAAAGCGCCGCGCCGTGAACTGGACCAAGTGCTGGAGGATTTCCTCGGGGTATTGGCTCCCCAGGAGGGTCTCGGAGACTTCGGTGAGCACGCCCTCGGGGTCAGGCTCAATTTGGTGTCGCCGGGCGGTGGTGAACCCCACCCAGAAGCTCTCCAAGGCTTCTCGCCATCGCTCCGCCGCCTCATCTTGCTGCACCAGCGGTTGCAAGAAGCGCAAAACAAGAACGGAGGCGGATTGGTCGCCTTCAAGCGGCAGTGCCAACGAGGCTCGGTAGGGCCGCTCGGCGGAGAAGGGCAATTTGGCGTCTTCTTCGTGATCCTCGAGGGCATCCAGTACCCACACCGGGGCTTGGGTGCGCATCGCTTGTCCGGCCAGCCCGGCCCCCTTGGCCATGCGCATCCGCCCCACCAGGTCGCCGTGGTCGTGGCTGTAGAGCCATTCCAACGCGTCGGGTTGGTCCACCAGCCAGTCCACCGTGTCCGCATCCCAGGCTTGCATGGCGGCGCGGGCGATCGGCCCGAGCCCGTCCGCACCCTGGGCTTCGCGCAGGGCGAGCTTCAGGATCTCGTGCGGGTTAGGCACCATTCGGAACAATGGCGGTGACGCGCCGCTTGTCACGGGCCAGGCACCGCCCGGCCCATTCTTGGATGAGCGCGGGTGTTACGTCGTTGATCATCCCGCGCACCTCTTCGATAGGCACCTCGCGCCCGTAGTTGAGCTCGTTGCGCGCCATGCGCATCATGCGGGGGCTGGCAGCTTCTAGGCCCAGAATCATGTTGCCCGCCAGTTGCACCTTCACGCGCTCGAGTTCCTCCGCGGGGACCGGTTCGTTGATCAACTTGTCGAGTTCTTGGTGCACGACCTCTTGGGTTTCGGCCCAAGTGGCCAGGCTCGTGCCGCCGTAAACGGTGTAGGCACCGCCCGAGCGATAGGAGAGGCCATAGCTGCCAATGGCGTAGGCCAAGCCTCGGCGTTCGCGGACTTCTTGGAAGAGCCGGCTGCCCATGCCCGAACCCATCACCGAGTCGGCTACCCACTGGGTGGGGTAATCGGAATCCGTGTACGCGCAGCCAGCCGCGCCGATGCAGAAGTGAACCTGCTCTACTTCCTTGCTCACAATCCGCTCGCCGGCCTGGTGAGCGGGGCGCTCTAGCGGCACCGAAGGCGTCCCGGCCGCGTGGTGCCCCAGGCGGGCTTCGGCCAGGCGCACCACTTCATCCACGTCCACGCGGCCCGCAATGGAGAGGAGGAGGTTGCCCCCGTGGTAGCGGCGCGTCATGTAGCCCACGATGTCATCGCGGCTGTAGCTGGCCACGCTCTCGTGGGTACCAATCACGGGCAGACCGTAGGGGCTGGAGGGCCACAGCTGTTCCAGGTGAAGCTCGTGCACGTGGTCGCCCGGTTCATCCTCGCTGCGGCGGATTTCTTCTTGCACCACCTTCTTTTCGCGCTCGATCTCTTCGGGGTCCAGCAGGCTGTTGTTGACCATGTCGCACAGCACATCAATGCCGGTTTCCAGGTCATCGCTCAGCAGGCGGCAGTAGTAGCAAGTGCGCTCCTTGTCGGTAAAGGCATTGAGCATCCCGCCGCGCCCTTCAATCGCCTGGGCGATTTGCGGTGAGGTGCGGGTTTTCGTCCCCTTGAACAGCATGTGCTCGATGAAGTGGGTGATGCCCGCCTCGGTGGGCGTCTCATCGATGCTGCCGGTGTGGCACCACAGGCCAATGGCCACGCTGGCCAGTTGGTCCATGGGCTCCACGAGGCTCCGAACCCCGTTGGAAAGGGTGACTTTGGTAACCGCCATGTCCCCTTCAGTTTGACGAAAACTAGACTAAGCGAACGACCAAACGGCCAAGCTTCTGCACTTCAAGCTCGATGGTGTCACCGGCGCGAACGGATTGGCCGCCGCCGCGCGCATGGGCCAGGGTCGGTCCGGCAAAGACCTCGCCCGGCATCAGCGGGCCGAACCGTGAAGCCAAGGCCAGGGCTTCGCCGTAGGGTCCTTGGAGGGTTTCGGCTTCGGAGAGTGTTTCGCCGTTGAGGCGCAGGCGGTACTGCCAGGTGTAATCGGTAAGAGACTCGCCAAGGTTATCAATGAGCTCGTCGGGCGTCGTTAGCACCGGGCCGAGTGCCCAGAACACGTCGTTGGCGGCCGATGGCGGCAGGCCGTGCGCGGAGGCCGACTCGGCTTCATCAGGCAAGCGGAAGAACAAAGTGGGGGCGTAACCCAGGATGAACTCATGGGATTCCTCGGGCCGGACAAATTGCCCGCGCCCACTGATGACCAGGGCGATGCGTGCCTCCACGTCCAGCGCACCCATTTCTTCGGGGAGCTCAACTTCACTATTGCTGCCCACCATGCGGGTGGGGTTATTGAAGTGGTAGCCCCAATTCACGCCGCCTTCGCCGCTCGGCTGAGTCTCAAGGACCCGGACACTGGGGGCCAAAATGATCGGCGCCAGCAAAGCGGCGGACTCGGTGTCATGAATCCCGATGGCTTTTTCGCCGTCGGTTTCGTAGAACCTTCCTTCGTAATACAGGCCGGATCGGGGAGTTTGGGGTTCGGCATGGAGTACGAAACGGCACAACTTCACGGCGGGAAGGGTACCTCCGGCCCTCGGAATGGCTTGACCTAGCCCCATCTGTCGGGTAGAGTGACAACGACGTCCTCGACGGGTTACGCATATGCCGCCGCTGAAGATTCTTGTTTGCGATGACGAGCGCCACATTGTGCGCCTGATCCAGGTTAACCTGGAGCGCCAGGGCTACCAAGTAGTGACCGCTTACGACGGTAAGGAAGGCTTGGAGAAGATCCGAGCCGAGAAGCCGGACCTGTGCGTGCTTGACGTAATGATGCCGTACATGGACGGTTTTGAAGTCCTCAAGGCGCTCCGCAAGGATGCCGCCACCATGGACCTCCCGGTCATCATGCTCACGGCGAAGGCGCAGGACAAGGACGTGTTCGAGGGCTATCACTACGGCGCGGACATGTATCTGACCAAGCCGTTTAACCCGGCCGAACTCATCAGCTTCGTCAAGCGCATCGCTCAAGGTGGCGGCAACGCCTCCGACGGTCGCTTCGAACTCTAAGGCGTGACCCTCTGCCGATTGGCCCGAGACTTGCGGAACTCCCTCTAGCAATGTTCGATTTGATGCCTCTCGCTGAGATCACGCAAGGTAGCTTGCGCACCACGCTCCTCGGATTGGGCGTGGTGCCGCCGCTTTTATGCCTGGGTTGGTTTGGCATGATGCTGCAACGCCAGGTGCACGGCACCCCGCGCTACATGAAGTGGATCGCGCTCCCGGTGCTGGTCTTCACTTCGATCTTTGTGTACGTGCGCCACGTCAGTCGCCTGAACGACCCCCTCTACAGCACATTCGGCAACATCGGGGACGGCATGCAACGTCTGCACTGGGTCGCGTTCGCCGGCCCGCTGGTGCTATGCGTCGGTTTGGCCCTGTGGGGCGTCATCCACGACCGCCGCGAAGCCTCGGATATGTAGGCCGCATCCCGGGCCGCTCGGCTCGGGTACCTTCCACCTTAGAACCTGACATCAGCGTAGATTTCAGGAGAAAGGAAGGAGAAACAGGATGACAAACTTTGCCCCGGGCAGTGGCCTGACCACGACCGAAGCTCCGTTTATCGAGGCCGCCAAGGCCAACGGCGAAATCTACATCGAACAGCCGTACGACCTGTACTCCGACGACAACCACGAAGCCTGGCGGCGGCTCTACGCCCAGATGTTGCCCCTGTGGGAGCGGTACGCCAACGACCATTTTATGCAGGGGATCGACAACCTTTGTCTCGACCCCCAGAGAGTGCCTCGGCTAGCCGACGTCAATAAGTTTCTGAGCAAGCTGACGGGTTTCAAGGCGAAGGCGGTGGCCGGATACGTGCCGGCCTTCCGATTCTTTGATTCCTTACGGGAGCGGGATTTCCCGACGACCATCACGGTGCGCCGGCTGGACAAGCTGGACTACCTGCCCGAACCGGACATCTTCCACGACATCGCCGGCCATGTGCCGATGCACACGGACCGAGCCTTTGCGGACACGCTCGTGCGCTTTGGTGACTGCGCCCACACGGCCGCCGAGTACGCGCAGAGCATCAAGGACCCGGACGAGCAGTTGCGGGTGGTGGACTCGATCATCAAGGCGATGGCGCGGTTCTTCTGGTTTACGATTGAGTTCGGCCTGATGCGCCGCCCGAATGGCAAGGGGCTGAGCGTGTATGGGAGCGGGCTATTGAGCAGCGCCGGTGAGATTGCTCACAGCATTGATTCACCGAACTGCCAGCGATATCCGCTCCAGTTGGAATGGGTGATCAACCAGTACTTTGAGATTGACCACTACCAGCCGCTGCTGTTTGTGGCGGATTCCTTCGACCACGTGTTCTCCTTAGTTGATGAACTGGAGAAGTGGATGAAGGACGGCCGGTTGAACAACGTGGCGCCGGGTGAGCCGCTGGTCGCCGAAGCGGACCTGCGCAGTTTCCTGGACGCCCAGGTGGGCTGAGTCAATGGCGTTTCCTTCGGTTCGGCTGGAACGGGGCGACGTCGTCCTGCGCCAGGTCGCGCCCGATGAGGCCGGGGCGGCGCTGGCAGGGTTAGTTGCAGAAGACACCTTCCGCTACTTCTGCACGCTCTATCCGCAGGGGCCGATGCCTGAGGATTACGCCAAATACTGGCAGCAAGCTCTGGCAGTTGGCCACACCCCGTACCTTGTAGAGTCGCAAGGGCGACCCGTAGGGCAGTCTTGCTTTATGGACCACAACCGAGCCGCCGGCACGGTGGAAATCGGGATGACTTGGTATGCGCCCGAGGCGCGCGGCACGGTGGTGAACCCGACGTGCAAGCTCCTGATGCTGGCGGAGGCATTCTCGCACGGGTTGCAGCGCGTGACGTTGAAGTGCGATGCGCGCAATGAGCGTTCGCGGCGGGCCATTTTGGGGATCGGCGCGACCTACGAAGGCACCTTGCGTAGCCACCATTACGCCTGCACCGGTGAAAGCCGAGATACGGCGATGTTTAGCGTGATTGCGAGCGAGTGGCCGAGTGTGCGGGTGCAGCTCGAGCGGCGGATCGAGGTTTCCTCAACCGCAAACTGAGAACGACCCCCAAAAAACTACTGGGTCAGCCCTGAGTCCCGGAAGGCATCGGGCTACAATGTTAGGTAATGGCCACGGAAATCCTGATGCCCGAACTCGGGGAATCTGTCCACGAGGGCACGGTCAGTCGCTGGATCAAGAATGTCGGCGACTTTGTCAAGGAAGACGAACCGGTTGTGGAGATCATGACCGACAAGGTGAACACGGAATTGGGAGCTCCCGCGAGTGGCACTTTGGTGAAGATTTTGATCCCGGAAGGCGGCGACGTTGCGGTGTTCGCCACCATGGGCATCATTGAAGAAGACGCCGAACTGGCAAAGCAGATGCTGGCCGGCGAAGTGAGCGCCGAGGCCCCGGCTGCGCCGGCGGCCAGTGCGGCTCCGGCGGCGAGCGAACCGGCTCCGGCGCAGGAAGATGTTCCGGCGGCTTCGGCGGACAATGGCGAACGCATGTGGTTTAGCCCGTTGGTGCGGGCCATGGCCAAAGAACACGGCCTGAGCGAAGGCGAGCTGCGATCCATTGCCGGATCGGGTGCTGGTGGTCGGGTCAATAAGAAGGATGTTGAGGGCTACCTGAAGAATCGGGGATCCAAGCCCAGCGCCGCGCCGACGGCCGCGCCGAGCATGCCGCAAGTGAAGCCGGTGGAACCCACCACGGCAGGCGACGGCCAAGAGCTTATCGCACTCACGGGCATGCGCAAGATGATCGCCGAGGCGATGGTGCGCAGCCACGCCGTGCCGACGGTCAGTACGCTGATTGAAGTGGACGTGACCAACATGGTCGAGTTCCGCTCGCGCAACAAGGACGCGTTCCAGCAGCAGTACGGCGTCAAGCTCACTTACACTCCGTTCCTCATCAAGGCGCTCACCGAGTGCCTGCAAGACTTCCCGTTCCTGAATTCGGCCCTCATGCCGGACAATCAGATCGTGGTGAACAAGGGCGTGCAATTGGGCGTCGCCGTTTCGCTGGGCGAGAAGGGCGAAGGCGGCCTGATCGTTCCGGTCATCCGCGACACGCACAAGAAGGACCTGGTGGCCATCGCCAAGGACCTGGAAGAGATTGCGGCCAAGGCGCGCGGCAACAAGCTGGGCGTGGAAGATGTGAAGGGTGGAACCTTTACGCTGACCAACCCGGGCTCCTACGGGGCTACCCTGGGCACGCCGATGATCAGTGCGCCGCAGAGCGGCATCCTGGGCACCTACGGCATTGTGCAGCGGCCCGTGATCATTGACGGCATGATTGCCATCCGCTCGATGATGAACGTGGTGCTGACCTACGACCACCGCCTGGTGGACGGTCTGATGGCCGGGCGCTTCTTGCAGGCGTTTAAGCAGAAGATCGAAGCGTTCGCCTTCTTCAAGTAAGGCCTGCGCCAACTAGAAAAGCCTCCTGAACTCAATCAGGAGGCTTTTTTGTTTTCGGGCTTGGCTTAGCGGACCAACTCGTAAAGATCCTCGTCGCGGACCTCGGTCTTGGTGTCGGCCACTTCGAGGAACTTGGTGTAGACCTCTTCGAAGCGATCGGTGGGGAAGTCGAAGCCCAACTGATTGAGTCGGTGCTTGAGACCGTGGCGGCCACTGCGGGCCGTCAAGATGATCTCGCTTCGTTCCGCGCCCACCAGGGTCGGGTCGATGATTTCGTAGGTTGAGCGCTCCTTCAGCACTCCGTCTTGGTGGATTCCGCTGCTGTGGGCATAGGCATTGGCCCCCACTACGGCCTTGTTGCGCTGCACTAGCATGCCAGTGAGTTCGCTCACCATGCGGCTGGTCTCTAGCAGCTTGGCGTGTTGGATGGTGGTGTCGAGCCCAAAGATGTCCCGGCGGATGTGGAGGGCAATCACCACTTCTTCCAGCGAGGTGTTGCCGGCACGCTCGCCGATGCCGTTCACGGTGACTTCGACTTGACGCGCGCCGCCCAGCACCCCGCCCAGGGTGTTGGCCGTCGCCATCCCGAGGTCGTTGTGGCAGTGGCAAGAGAACACGGCCTTGTCGCTGTTCGGTACGTTGTTGATGATGCCGGCAATAAGGTCGCGGTATTCAGTGGGGAAGGTGTAGCCCGTGGTGTCGGGCACGTTCACCACAGTCGCCCCGGCGGCAATCACGGCCTCCACCACCCGGTAGACATACTCGGGCTTGGCGCGGCCGGAGTCTTCCATGAAGTACTCCACGTCGTCCGTGTACTGGCGGGCGCGGCGCACGGCAGCCACCCCTGTTTCCAGGGCCTGGTCTTCGCTCATCCGCAGCTTGTGCTGAAGGTGATTCTCGCTGACGCCCAGGCCGGTGTGAATGCGGCGGCGCTCGGCGGGGGCCAAGGCTTCGGCGGCGACATCAATGTCCTTATCGCGGGCGCGGGTCAGGCCACAAATCGTCACGCCTTTCAGTTCACGGGCCAGCGTGTTCACGCTCTCAAAGTCGCCCGGCGAGCTGATGGGGAATCCCGCTTCGATGATGTTCACGCCGAGGCTGACCAACTGGTGGCCGATCTTGAGCTTTTGCTCCATGTTCAAGCGGACACCCGGACTTTGCTCACCATCGCGCAAAGTGGTGTCGAACACATCCACGTGATTCGAGGCCATGCCTGCATTATACGGCCCTGCGGGCGGATCATCATGCCAAGGGGATTCGGTAACATCCGGATTCGGATGGCAGATATGACCGAAGTGGATGTGAACATTACGGCGCGGGGCGAACAAGTGACTTTTCCTTGGGTTTGGCGCCTGTGCCGCGAGTTCGAAGTCGAAGTGAGCATTGTGCGTGCGAACGTGGATGCTGATTTCGGGGTGATCCAACTCCGGTTGCGCGGCGCGGTGGAAGAGATTCAGCGCGCCACGGCGTGGCTAATGACCACCGGCATGCACGTGGATGCCGTCCAGCGTTCTGTTGGCGCATGAACCCGCTTGAGCCGTATGTCCCGGACGATTTCGATGCGTTCTGGACGGAGGCGGTGGCCGAAGCCGAGCGCGCCCCGCTGGATTACCGGCGACACCCCCAAAGCGAGGTGGCGGGGGCCAGTGGCACCGTTGACCTGCTAACGTTCCGCTCGATCACGGGCGATACCTTGCACGGGTGGTTTGCCTACCCGGATGATGGCCCGAGTCCGGCGTTCCTCTGGGTGCCGCCGTACAGCCGCTGGTCGATGATGCCGAATCAATACGGCACGCGGCCCGGCATGTGCTCGCTTAGCTTCAATTTCTTCGGCGAGAGTGCCTTCCACCAAGAGACGTACACCCCTGCCCGGGGCTACTTCGCGGACGGGCTTTTTGAACCCGAGACGTGGGTGTTCCGCCGGATGTTCCAGGATGCGGTGATTGCCACGCGGGTGCTAGAAGCCCAGATTGAAGTGGATGAAAACCGCATTGCCAGTTCGGGCATGAGCCAAGGCGCGGGCATCAGCATTTGGCTCGGCGCTTGGTGCCAGCGCATCAAGGCCGTGGCGGGCGATATGCCGTTTTTGGGCGGGATGCCGTGGGTGTTCGATCAGCCCATCCGCCGCTACCCGCTCAAAGAGCTCGCCGACGCCATCGAGCAAACGCCCTTAGGCCGAGAACGCGCGTTGATGACGCTGAGCTACTTTGACACCATGAACCAGGCGACCCGGTGCGCGGTGCCGACTCTCCTGACCGCAGGCTTGAAGGACCCGGCGGTGCGGCCGGAGCAGGTGCGGGCGATTTTCCAGGCCCTAGCGGCCGAAAAGAAGGAACTGGTCGAGCTCGACTGGGGGCACGACTGGCACCCCACGATGATCGAGCGCAACCACAACTGGATGCTACGCGCGCTCAAGTGAGCGGCGGGCGGCGTCCAGCACCTTAACCTGCTCAAAGAGCTCGCGGGCGCGGGCCAGGGGCCACTGCGTGGCGGCGTCGCTAAGGGCTTGGTCGGGGTTCGGGTGGATTTCTAGAAAGAGTGCATCAATGCCCACGGCCAGGGCCGCGCGGGTCATGGCCGGGATGCTCTCGCGCACGCCCCCGGTAGCCGTGCCGGCCCCGCCGGGGCGCTGGGCGCTGTGGGTGGCATCAAAGCACACGGGCACATCGTAGCTACGCATGGTTTCCAGGCCCGCCATGTCCACGATCAGAGCGTTGTAGCCAAAGGTGGTGCCACGCTCGGTGAGCATCACGCCACTTGCTCCGAACTGCCGCACCTTGTCCACGATGTTCTTGGTGTCATGCGGGGCGAGGAATTGCCCCTTCTTTACGTTCACCGGGCGATGGGTCGCGGCGGCGGCCTCCAGCAAGTCGCTCTGTCGGCAAAGGAAAGCCGGAATTTGTAGGATGTCCGCGATAGTAGCGACTTCTGCGCACTGATCCGGCAAGTGAACGTCGGTGGTGACGGGCAGATCGTGCGTGGCCCCCACGGTTTGCAAGATGCGCAGGCCCTCGGCCATGCCCGCCCCGCGCACACTATTCACGCTGGTGCGGTTGGCCTTATCGAAGGAAGCCTTGAAGATGTAGTTGAACTCGAACTCTTGGCAGAGGGCCTTCACCGCGCCCGCCACCTCTTGGCAGAGGTCCATGGATTCGGCCAGACACGGCCCGGCGATGATGGTCAGACGATCACCACCGACTTCGAAGTTGCGGATGGGGAAGGAGTTCAACTCTTGGCCTCAGATGCAGTTTGATACGCTTTGTCAAACCACTCCTTGAAAGGTCCCTCTCCGGGAGTGCTGCCGCTCAAGATATCCACCACCTCGCCGTCGGCCGTCATCATCACGTAAACCGGGTTGGTCGCTTGCTTGGTCAGCTCTTCGCGGAGCTTGGCGTTGCGGCGGTTCTCCTCGTCGTCCCGGTCGGTGTAGAGTTCCACCGGCACGACTTTGTCAAAGAGCGGGCGGATGTCGGCGTGCGGGAACACGCTACCTTCCATATAGCGGCAGTTCACACAGTTGTAGCCGGTGAAGTTGACAAAGATTGGTTTGCCCGACTCCTTGGCGGCGGCGTTGCCCTCTTCCATGGTCATGATCCACGGAATCTTGTTGGTCTGGGTGCCGGAGGCACTGCCGTTGGCCACGTAGTTGGCGGGGGGGAGGAAGCCTTCCATCCAGCCCGTGCTCGCGCCGTTGAGTGCGCCGAACCAGTAAAGGCCGAAGAACAGGTTGGCGAGGCCAAATCCGCGCCGGAACCAACCGGGCTTGGCTTCGTAGTCGTTCCACAGCTTCAGCACGCCCAGCAGCCAGAAGCCGGCAATCGTGAAGATCGTCGCCCAGGTGGCCACAAAGATGGGCCGCGTGAACACGAACCACTGGCTAATAAAGTCGGCCTTGCTGATGTAGTGAATGGCCGCCGCGATTTCGATGAAGCCGAGATACTTCTTGAAGTCCACCATCCAGACACCGGACTTGGGCATCTTCTCGAGCGCGGCAGGAAAGGCCGCGAGCAGCATGAACGGAATGGCGAAGGCCGCACTAAAGGCGAGCATGCCGATGATGGGGCGCACGAATTCGCCCTGCGTGGCCGCCACCAGCACCGTGCCCACAAACGGGGCCGTACAAGTGAAGGACGTGATGGCAAAGGCCGCGCCCATCAGCACTGGGGCGATGAAGCCGCCCTTTTTGGAGCCCGTTTGCTGGGCCTTGTTGGCCCAGGCGCTCGGGAGCTGAATCTCGTACAGCCCCAGCAGGTTGAGGGCGAAGATGAGGAACACCACACCGAGGGCGAGGTTGAACACCGGGTGGGCAGCAAAGACTTGGATTTGCGCCGGCCCCGCGACCAGCGCCACGGCCACCCCAATGATGGTGAAGGTGCCCATGATGCCGAGCCCGAAAGCCGTGGCCCCGGCCACATTCGGCTTGCCGTCCTTCCCCTTGTTCTTAGAGAAGTAGCTCACCGTGATCGGGATCATCGGGAAGACGCAGGGCGTGCCCAGCACGAGAAGACCCGCACCGAAAGCGGCGAGCAAGAAGGGGACCCACCCCGTCGGTAAGGTGCCACCAGTGGTGCCAGCGGCTTGCTTGTCCCCGCCTTCGCCGTCGGCTTTGGCATCACCCTCCTTGGGCTTCTCGACGTAGCCAATGGGTTGAGAAGGAAGCCCCTGCTCGGCGGCAATCTCATCGCGCGCATCCCCCGCCGCTACCGTGAGCGGGAGGCTGAAGCTAGCGTCCTTGGGCATGTCGCACACGGACTTGTCGCAGGCTTGGTAAGTGAGTTTGACCGCGAGATTGAGATCAGCGGGCGTGGCGTTGGCCGGAATTTGCACGCTGCGGCTGACTGCCACGGCACCTTGGAATACTTGCACCATCTGGCCAAGCGTCGGGTCTTCCTTGAAAACGCCCGTCGGCTCCTTCAGTTCGCCCAGAGTCCAGCCTTCAGGGGTTTCGATCTGGAAATCGAACGGGAAAGTGCCTTCGGGGTTCTTAGAGGCATAGAAGTTCCAGCCGTCCTCTAGGATGCCGGTCGCCACCACACGCACCCATTCGCCTGGTCGGGCATTGGCGGGCTCCACGCGGGCGTACCACTTCACCTTGCCCAGCGCGTCGCCGGTCTCGGACTGCACCACGCCGTAAAAGGTCGGGTCGACGGGGGCGAGGGACTTGGCCGGTTCGGCGTATTCAGGCCGCGCGGCACCACTTCCGACGGGGAAGGAGAATGGAATCTCGACATCCATCGGGATATCGCAGGTGTTGCGGGTGCAGGCCTGGAAGCTGATGGCGTAGTTGCCCTTGAGTTCCGTTGCGCCCGCGTCGATCTTCACAGGCACCCCAAAGTGGAACGGCCCTTCAAACCAGTTGATCTCCGTGTTGAGAATCTTGTCGAAGTGGACGGAGAACTTCGATTCCATCAACTCGCCGGCCGTCGAGAACCCGGTCCCTTTCGGTTCGCCCCGCAGGTTGATGACCTGGTCGTTGTTCTCGTGGGCGTAAACGTGCCACCCCGCATCCACCTGGGTGTCCACCATCAACAGCGCGTGCTCACCCGGGCGGGCGTCGGCCGGCACCAAGCGCACCTTGAACTGAGCGTGCCCCGTTTCAGGTTGGGCCCACGCCATTACGGCCGCAAGCACCAAGAGGGCAAAGGCAAGAGATCGAGTGAAGACGCGCATGACCGTGAAACGAGCGACGCGGAAGCGCAGTACGCCCCGCAATCGGCCCCTAGTTTACTGAACAACGAAAATGGGGAGCCTCATGCTCCCCATTCCTAACGCAGGCGGGCCTCTCGACCCGGTGCGGGGCGGGCTTTAACCCGCCAATCCGAGCCACTTCTTGACGGTGTAGACCGTGGTGGCGCGGTTGATTTCGGCAATCGCTTGGGTGAGCGGCACGCCCTTGGGGCACACCTTCACGCAGTTTTGGGCGTTGCCGCAGTTGGTGATCCCTTCTTCACTGGTCATCACTTCCAGGCGGTCGGCGGCTAAGGCCTGACCCACCGGGTGAAGATTGAACAGAAGTGCCTGGCCCACAGCGGCGGGGCCGATAAAGTTGGTGCGCTCGCTGACCTGCGGGCAGGCTTCCATGCAGCAGCCACAGCTCATACACTGGCTGAGCTTGTAGCGCAGCTTGCGGACGTTGTCATCTTGCGGCTGGGCCATCCCAAGGTCGTAGCTGCCGTCGATCGGCACCCAGGCTTTGACCTTGATGAGGTTTTCGAACATCTTGGAGCGGTCTACGATGAGGTCCCGAATGAGCGGGAACTTGGACATCGGCTTGAGTTCGACTTCGTAGGCGTCGCCGACCTTGTTGGCCACTTCATCAATTTGGGCCGAACACGCCTGGCGGATCATGCCGTTCACGATCATGGTGCAGGTGCCACAGACTTCTTCGAGGCACGCGGCTTCCCAGGCGGGCGGCTCCACGGATTTGCCCTCGACCGTCACCGGGTTCTTGCGCAGTTCCATCAGGCTCGAGATCACGTTCATGTTCTCCATGTAGGGAATCTCGAATGACTCCCAGTGCGGAGCGGACGATCGATCTTTTTGCCGCTGGATTTTGAGCCGAATCACCTTAGCCATGTTCATTCCTATTCTACGCGTTTCCTTACCTACCATCGGCTGAATAGGGCCATGAATTGAGGCACAATGGACGAGGAATGGGGGATTCCTCCGCATAATGGGTGAAGGGAAGGTTATGGAGCCGGTCGCTATGCCCGCAAGTGCTCCCCAGACTCGGGATGTGCTGGGGGTGCCCGTGGGCATCGTCACCATGGCCGAGACCCTCGATTTGGCCCGGGCTTGGCTTCACGAGGATCCATCCCGCCTCCTCCTGACCTCGGATTCTCAGGGCATCTATCTCGCCCAGACCGACGCGGAACTCAAAGCCATCTATCAGCGGGCCGCCCTAAACACCCCGGACAGCTACGGTGTGGTGTGGGCGTTGCGCCGCCAGGGCATTCACTTGGAAGACCGAGTCACCGGCGTGGACCTGGTGAGCGGGCTTTGTGAAGTGGCGGCGCAAGAAGGCAAGAGCGTGTACCTGCTGGGCAGCTCTCCGGGCGTGGCTGAACTGGCCGCCAAAGCCTTGCAAGCGCAGTTTGCCGGTTTGCGGATTGCCGGGGCTCGCGATGGTTACTACGCCAAACACGAAGAAGAGGAAGTGGTGAAGGATATCGCCGCCACCCGGCCGGACATCCTGCTGGTGGCCATGGGCATCCCTCGGCAAGAGAAGTTCTTGGCGAACTACCAAGAGCAGATCGGCTATCGGATTGGCATGGGGATTGGCGGCTCGTTGGACGTGCTCTCGGGCCAAGTGAAGCGAGCCCCCCGGGTGGTACAGGCCTTACGGATGGAGTGGCTGTGGCGAGTGGTTCTCAACCCGAAGAAGATCAGTAAGGTCGCAACATTGCCGAAATTTGCAATGTGCGTCCTGCGAGAACGAGCCCGATGAGAATTTACACCCGGACCGGCGACGCCGGCGAAACTGGCCTGATTGGGGGCGAGCGCGTCCGCAAGGATGCCCACGTGATTCACGTGGTCGGCGAGCTGGATGAACTGAACGCCTGCCTGGGCGTGGCCTTAGCGGCGGGGCTACCGGCCCCCGTGGCGCAGGTGCTGAATGCCGTGCAAAGTCGCCTGTTTGACATCGGGGCGGAGATTGCCGCGCCGGTCGGGCACCGCTACCACCAAGAAGCTGACCTGGACGGCACCGTTGAGATATTTGAACAGCAAATGGATGCGCTGGAGGCTTCTTTGCAGCCGCTAAAGAACTTCATCCTGCCGGGCGGAGCCCTGAGTTCGGCGCACCTGCACCACGCCCGCACCGTGGCACGCCGGGCCGAACGGGCGATGGTTTCACTTTCCCAAGATCAAGAGGTTCGCGGCATCATTGTCCGGTACCTCAATCGTCTTTCGGATTACCTCTTCATGGCGGCGCGGTACGCCAATCACGACCAAGGGATCGACGATGTGCCGTGGACGCGTGCTCAGCCGTCTGTTCCCGTAGACCCTTCTGAACCCCTATGATGACCTCTCTCCTGCTTCTTGCCGCGGCTCAGCCGGTGGCCGCGCCTCAGAACCTGACTCCAGGCCAGCTGATTTCCAAGATGTTCGCCCGCTATCACGGCGCAAAGTCGATGACGGGCAATATTCTGCTGACGATTGATGACGGCCGGGGCAAGGTTCGCGTGGAAACGTCCCTGGGCTTTACCGAAGGGAGCAAGATGTTCGTCCGCCAGGCGAAGGTGGATGGGCAGAAGGCGTCCATGTTTTGCGTGAGCGACGGGCGCATAGTCACCTATTCCCGCCCCGAAGGCTTGCTCGACCAGCGCCAAGCGCCGCTCTCGGAACCCGTAACCGTGGGGGATGCGACGAAGACTGTGCAGGATCTCTACGGGATCGCCGTGGGTGTGATGATTGACCGCTCGCTGCCGCAGGATGTGGTGTTTGCCCGCAAGACGGACATGGAAGCGATCATTGGGCAACTGGTCAACTACCAATTTGATGGAAAGGCGCAAGTTGGTGAGCGCGAGGGTCTGGTCGTGACCGGCACCTACCGCTCCTACGCCGAGGCGCCGCCGCGCGGCCTTTACCGCATGGTGATCTCGGAGGCCGGAGATCTCATCCAGTTCGTGCTGGACGAGCAAGTCACGACCCCTGAGGGCGTGGCGCGGCTCCGCTGGACATGGGATGTGGACGTGAAGCTGGGCGTGTCCCCGCCGGACTCCGCCTTTCGACTTCCTTCGACTCAGTGAATCCTTACCTTTTTGGGTAGATTGAGTTCATCGAGACGACTATGCCTCTGTCTTTCCAGGATCTTCCCGTAGGCCGGGATGCGCGGATTAATGAACTCGGGAATGCCAGCGACCGCTTGCACGAACTGGGTTTGACCCCGGGCACCATCATTCGTTTGGTGCGCGTGGCTCCGTTTGGGGATCCAGTGGAAATCGAGGTACGCGGGGCTCGGTTGTGTCTTCGCCGCAGCGAAGCCAGCGGGATCCGGGTGTCCCTGGTGGAATGAGCACGACGTTTGGCCAGAAGACGGCCCGTATCGCCTTGGTGGGGAAGCCGAATGTCGGCAAATCCACCCTCTTTAATGCCCTCACCGGGAGCAATCAGAAGATCGGCAACTACCCGGGCGTGACGGTGGAGATCGCCAAGGGCAGCTACTGCGTGCAAGGCCGGGTGGTGGAGTGCATTGACGTCCCCGGGCTGTACTCGCTGCGCGCCATGAGCGAGGATGAGTCGGTCGCGCTTCGCGTCCTGCAAGGTGGCGACGAACCGGTCGATCTTTACGTAATCGTGATGGATGCAGGCAGCATGGAGCGCTGCCTGTTTTTGTATAGCCAGGTCGCGGAACTGGGCAAGCCAATCATCGTGGCCCTGACCATGACGGACGTGGCCCCGAACCTGGATTTGGAGGCCCTGGCGGCCCGCTTAGGAGTGCCCGTGGTGCCCGTGGTGGCCCACAAGAACGAGGGTCTCAAAGAACTCCAGGACACGATTGAGCGAACTCTCGAATCGCCGGTCGTGCCGGACATTGAGTTGGGTTTTCCGGAGCGGGTTCGCATGGCCATCCAGCGTTTGGTGGAGTTCAAACAAGCGCCGAACATCCACACGCTTCGGCTGTGGCTATTGCGCGAGGAAGAACCGCCGCGCCACATCTCCGACGATTTCCGAGCGGCCCTCACAGAACTGCGTGAGGACCTCTTGGGGGCAAATCTGAGTGGGAAAGTGCTGGACTCGCAGACCCGCTACGCCTGGGCGGCCTCGGTGCGAAAGCAGGTGGAGCCGGCGACCACCTCTCCGATGCAAAGCCGCACGGACCGGATTGACCGCATCCTCACGCACCGGGTGTGGGGGCTCCTGATCTTTGCGGCGCTAATGTACTTGGTGTTCCAAAGTATCTACACGTTGGCCACACCGCTCATGGACGGCATCGAGACGGCCATGGGGGCGCTGAGCGACGGGGTTTCTCCGCTCTTGGCCGGATCGCCGTTGGTACACGACTTGGTGATTGATGGCGTGATTGGCGGCGTGGGGGGCGTGCTCGTCTTCTTGCCGCAGATCATGATCCTGTTCTTCTTCATCGCAGTGCTGGAAGGAACGGGGTACTTGGCCCGGGCGGCCTTCCTTATGGACCGCCTTCTGGGTTGGTGCGGCCTGAACGGGCGGGCGTTCATCCCGTTGCTTTCAAGTTACGCCTGCGCGATTCCGGGGGTGATGGCGGCCCGCGTGATGCCCGACCCCAAGGCGCGTTTGGCAACGATTTTGGTGGCTCCGCTCATGAGCTGCAGCGCGCGCTTGCCGGTCTATGTCCTGCTGATTGGGGTTTTCATTGAGCCCAAGTACGGCACGGCCGTCGCGGGCCTCACGCTTTTCATCATGCACCTGCTTGGCCTAGCGGTGGCGGTGCCGGTGGCCTGGATTCTCAACCGGGGCGTGCTGAAGGGGCCGCGGTTGCCGTTTTTGCTGGAATTTCCGCGCTACCAATGGCCGCGCTGGCGCGATGTGCTGGCCACGATGGGCAACAAGGCGAAGACCTTTGTGACGACGGCCGGGACGGTCATTTTGGCGATGACGATCTTGATTTGGGCCGCGCTTTACTTCCCGCAAAGTTCCCCCGCCGATGCTCAAGCCGCCTTCAGCCGGTTAAGCACACAGCAGCAAGAAGTGACCTCGCTGGAGACTTTTGAAGCGCAGTACCAGCTAGAGCAGTCTTTCTTGGGTCGCTTCGGTCGCGCGGTGGCGCCGGCCTTTGAACCAGCGGGCTTTGACTGGCGCCTGACGACCTCGTTGGTCGCGGCCTTCCCGGCGCGAGAGGTGGTGGTGGGGGCGATGAGTGTCATCTTTGGCATGGGCGAAGGGGAAGACTCGAAGGAGTTGCGCACCGCGTTGGCCACCGCCACGCGCCCGGATGGCACGCCCTTGATGAACTTGGGCAATGCGCTGAGCATGATGGTGTTCTTTGCTCTGTGTTGTCAGTGCCTCACCACGGTCGCGACGATCCAGGCGGAAACGAAGAGCGCCAAGTGGGCTTGGTTTGCGTTTGCCTACATGACAGTGCTGGCGTATGTTTTCGCCATCGTGACGTATCAGCTGTTCCGAGGCGTGGCCTGATGGACGCATTTGTAGTCGGAACCGCGATCTTGGCGGCGCTCGTCTATGTGGTCCGAAGACTCATAGTGAGCCGATGGGGAGGCAAGGAAGGGTGCGAAACTTGTCATTGTTCGCCATCAGTGGTCGGGAAACGACAGAAATAGACCAGTTCATGACATCTTGAACATTGGCCCAATACACTCTCAGGCATGCTCTTGCGTGCATTTCTGTTAGCAGCGGTCGTCAGCTCGGCGGCGGGCTACTCGGATCCGGGCGGCGCGTTTGCGATTGATGTCCCGAGTGGCTACAAGGCGGAACGATACGACCTGGGTGATGGCGCTTATCTCACCGAAATCTCGATTCCGGACAATGACGATAGCGCCCACTGCGACATCCTTTCCTACAAGTCGCCGGAGGCGTTCGATGCCAGCCAGCACGCTACGGTAAACAAGGCCCTGCTGGATGTGACGGTGCAGCTGCTTTCGGCAGAGTCGACGGTGACGAAGCAGAGCCGTGCCGAGACCACCTACCAAGGCCGCAAGGCCACCAAAATGACCCTCGAATTCAAAGACGAGGATGGCGTGGCGTGGAAGGGCTACGCCCTGGCCGTGTGTGGCACCAACAACGCCCTCGTTGTGATGCCCTACGCCAAGGCCAGCGACACGAATGGGTTCAAGATCATGGACGAAACCGCGCAAACCCTAGCGGTGGAAGGCAGTACGCCTCTGGCACGTGGCGCAGGTGGCGCCACAACTTCGGGGGGCGGCCGCCAAGGAGGATTCCTGAATCAAGGCGCGATGCGCACCGTGGAGCAGCGCGTGGAGGGCAATTTCCAGCGTGAATCCGCCAGCAAGGTGATCGTGGCGGGGCAGCCGCCGCTCACCTACGGCTCGGTGGCGAACTTTGTCACGGTTATCGAGATCCTATTCGACATCCAGATGACGGAAGCCGAATTTGAAGCCACCCGCGCCCGGTTCATTGAGTATTACAACGCCGCTGATGCCGAAGGCAAGCAAGTGCTGGCCCTGCAGGGTGCGGAACTGCTGAAAACCCTGACCACGGGCACCGAAGCCGAGCGTGAGCAAAGCCGAAACGAAGGCCGCGCCGTGTTCGAGCAAGCGTTCTCGCGCGGGGCCGAAATGGGCATTGGCTACGCCCAAGTGATGTGGGATGCGATTACCCGACGCCGGGCTTCGGTGCAGCGCGTGGCCGCCCAACCGACCAAGGAAGAGTGGGACCAGGACATCAGCGAAGGCGATATTGACGCCCTCATGGAGATGCTGTGGTTCATGTGGAACGCGGCGGGCCGCCCGACCGAAGGCGTGACGATGGACGACATCAACCAGGTGCGGATGGGGATTCTGCAAGAGCTCCCCACCATGGATGCCCAGGCTCAACTCTTGATTGCCAATGCGCCCAAGCTCTACGCCGGTCTGCGGCAGCAGTGGATGGGGGCCTCGGCTGAGCAGCGGATGATGCTGGCCGCGCAGTTTGACCAAGCCCTGAATGAATGGGGCATCGGTGCCCAGTCCGGATTTGAATCCGGCGGTGGCGGTGGCGGTGGTGACAGCGAGTATTCGATGAACGCCCAGATCGCCCAAAACACAGCCTGGAACGCAGCGAAAACCTGGTCGTCGGGGAGCTAATCCCGCCCAGGAAGTCGCTCAAGCCCTCGGGAAGGATGGAGAGGACTACGATTCTTCTTCGAGGGCTTCCGGCTTTCCGGCGGCGAGCGCCGCATCGGGGTCAAGCTTGACCTCGGGGGCCGGAACGATGGGGGCCGGATTCGGCACGAAAGCGCCGGTCTTGGCCTTTTCCTTCACCCGCAGGCGCGCCGCCATTTCGTCGGCGTTGGGGTGGATCGGCCATAGCGTGCGCTCCGCCCATGGACTTTCCAAGAACTCTCGCCACACCCGGTCATAAACCTTGTGGGTTTGCTCGGCCAGGTTGCGCCAGTGGAAATCGGTTTGCAGGCGCTTATCCGCGTTTTCCTTCAGCCTTTGCGCGCGCGCCGGGTCGCGGATGACGCGCAAGATGCCCCAGGCCAGGCTGCCCGCATCGCCGGCGTAAGTGCTGGTGCCATTAACGTCGTGGAGAACCACTTCCTTTAGTCCGCCCGCATCGCTGGCCACCACCGCGCATCCGGCGGCCATACCTTCGAGTGCGACAATGCCGAACGGCTCGTAAAGCGAAGGGAAGACGGCCACATCGGCCACGCGATAAAGCTGGTGGAGGGAGCGATTGGCCATAAAGCCGGTGAACAGCACCTTATCTTGCAGGCCGTACCAGCGAACGAACTTCTCCAGATTGGTGCGGTCGCCGCCGCCCACGATCACGAACTTGGTGTTGGGTTCCTCAGCCAGCACCACCGAAGCGGCGTTGAGCAAGACATGAATGCCTTTTTCCCGTACAAACCGACCGACATACATGACGATCTTCTCGTCCGGGCGGGCCAAGCGGCCGCGCCACTCGGCGATTTCGGCGTCGGTGGCCTCAAATTGGAACTTCTCCGCATTGACGCCATTGAAAACGACATCAATCTTGTCGTAGGGGCAGGCAAAGAGCCGGTGCGCTTCTTGCCGCATGAACTGCGAGCAGACAATGACGCGCCAAGCTTCGTAGGTGAGCCAGTACTCCTGTTCGTGGATGTAGCGGCTGAGATCGTTGTGGATGCCGCCGTGGCGTCCTTGCTCGGTGGCGTGCACCGTCGCCACCATCGGCAGTTGGTATTCGTACTTCAGCTCGCGGGCGCTGTCTAGGCTCAGCCAGTCGTGGGCGTGGAACAGGGTGGGGCGGCCTTCTTCGCGCCAATCTTCCAGCAGTTGGCGGCAACGGAGGTCGGTGGCCTTGTTGAGCAGCTGGATTTCGTCGACGAAGTTGACGGGCTCGCGGGCCAGATCCACGCGGTGGACGTGCACGCCGCTGGCCTCAACTTCTTCGTTGGGCGCCTTGGGAGTGGACTTGGTGACGACGTGGACTTCGATGCCGCGCTTCACCAGTTCGGGGGAGAGTTCGTAAACGTGCGGGCTGATGCCCCCGACGATGCGCGGTGGGTATTCCCAAGAAAGCATCACCACGCGCACGCCGCGATTATCCCCCATTCAGATAGTCGAGTTCACGCAGGTGGCGCTCGCTTTGCCGCCAATCCGTGCGCACCTTCACAAACAATTCCAGGAACACCGGGCGCTCAATCAACTTTTCGATTTCCAGGCGGGCCTCGGTGCCAATGGTTCGTAGCATCTTGCCGCGTTTGCCAATCAGGATGGCTTTTTGCCCTTCGGTCTCACAGAGCAGAACGCAGCTTATAACGGTGCGGCGCTCTTCCTCTTCCCACTCTTCCACGTAGGTCGCGAGCGCGTGGGGAACTTCTTGGCGGAGCTGACGGATGGCTTTCTCCCGCACGATCTCGGCCGAGAGGGTGCGCATGGACTGGTCCGTATAGGTGTCCTCGTCGTACATGGGCGCGGCCTCCGGCAGCTTGCTGACCAACAGGGCCACCAGTTCCTTGAGGTTGTGCTCCTTGGTCATGCACGTCATGATCGCGTCATCAGGTTCGAACAGCTCGTGGAAGGCCGCCCAACGGGGCTCCACGTAGTGCGGCTTCAGCAAGTCCATTTTGTTGATGCACAAGATGACGGGATGGGCGCGCTTTTCGCCAATGAGGTTGGATTGGCGCATGAGCTCGGCGATCTGCCGGTCTTCGGCGGTGGGGTCTTGGCCACCATTTACGACTACTAGCACCACATCAGCATCCACCAGCGAGGTCTTGGCCGTCTCATTGAGGGCGCGGCCCAGCCGGTGGTGCGGGGCGTGGATGCCCGGTGTATCAATGAACGCAATTTGGTATTCGCCGGTGGTCAGCACGCCGAGGGCGCGCCGCCGGGTGGTTTGCACCTTGTCGGAGACGATGCTGATCTTCTCGCCGACCAGGGCGTTCACCATCGTGCTCTTGCCCACGTTCGGGCGACCGACTACGGCGACAAAACCACTTCGATACGCTGCCATGCCTTAGTCTCGCTTGCGGAAGAACACGTTGATCGAGTCCGGTTCGGCCTCTTGACGATCCGCGCCCTCGCGTCCGCGTCGGGTGCCTTCTTCTTGGCCGCCCCGGTTGCGTCGGTTGCGTCGGTTGTTACGTCGCCGGCGGTCGGGGTCCATCTCATCTTGGATGGCAATGGCCTCTTCTTGTCGGCGGTCAATTTCCAGGAAAGACGGCTTCAGCAAGAAGTCATCGGCCAGGTCTTCGCTCCAGGTTTCCTCCACCCATTCGCCGAGCTGCATGATCGGCACATCGAGGTCCATGGCGTTGGCGTGCTCCGGTTGGTTGGCGCGTAGCGTTTGCACGTCCACGGCGTCGTCTCCATCGTTAGCACCCTTCAGCAAGGCTTCGATATCGCCGCGCATGCCGACCAGGAACGAGTAGGTGTGGCCATCAAGCGCATGGAAGCGCACGGCGTGGTTCTCCACCGTCACCCATTCGTTGCTCACCAGGTTGTAAGCCGACCACTGGTCCGGCAGCGCAATGGTGCGCGGGCCGGTGCCCTTGGCGTGGATGGTGAGGAACGGCGGGCGAGCCCAAATCACGTCGTCATCGAAGGACCAGACGTGCGCACCGGCGATGGTACCGAGTTCGCGGAACAGAGCCGGGCTAACGATCGGTTCGCCGAGGAAGACGGACAGCCAGTGCTTGCTGCGATCCGGGTCCTCATCGAACGGGCTGACCACAAAGCTGGGGAGACCCGTGGAACTGTATTCACCCAGCAACACACCAACCTCGGGGATGGCGAAGTAACTCGGTGAGAGCGTGCCGCCTTCAGCAAGCTTGCGCTCGTCCAGGGCTTGGCACAGGGGTTCGCGGGTGTTCAGCAGGGTGGTGCCGCTGCGGCTGGCAAACGGCTGCGGGCGAATGGCAATGCCGGTGATTTCTCGCGCTCGTTCCAGGCTTTCGCGTCCGGCTTCGAAGAGGCCAGCCGCGTAGAGCCAGAACAGCACCTTGTTATCGCGCTGCAGGCGTGACTTGATGGCACTGCGGACTTCGGGCCGCACGTCCCACGCATTGACGAAGACGTAGAGGCGGCTTTCTGGGAAGTTTTCGCGGTGGGCGAGGTCACTGATGAGGTAGCAACCCACGCTGAGGCCCGAGCGGAGCAAGGACTCGCGCACTTGCTTCACCAGGTCGTCAAAGGCCTCGCGATCAGCGAGATAGGCCAGCGACCGCTCGTCAATGAGCAATGCGACATCCGGGGCCGTCATCGGAGCCTGCATGCGCATGCGCTGCGCGGCCTGAATCTTCTCCGCCCGCGACCAGATGCCCGGGCTGTTGAGCCAGCCATTGCCCCAGGTGTCCATCCAAACGTTGCCGCCACCGTGGGCCAGCGTGAGGCCGGCACCGCGCCAGTGGACGTTCTCAAGCGCCTGCGGCGTCTTGATGACCGGGTTGTAGGAGTCTGGCTCTTCGCGGCCGCTGATCGGCGTCTTGTAATCCTCTTCCGAGAGGGCGAGCTTGCCGTTGAGGGCGAAGCTGTCCATCGGGCCGGGGAAGGCCGCCAGAGCGCCAGGAAGCCGACTTTCGTGGCTCGGCGGGCCGGCGATGTAGTCCACATCCGCGCAACGCAAGAGCTTGCCGAGGGACAGGTGACCACTGTAGGGGTGCGACCACTCGAAGGTGTAACCGTAGCTGACGCCCACGAGGTAGGTGCCTTCGGATTCCTTCTTGACGCAGTACGCCAAGTTGGTAATCCGCTCGTGCGTAGTGTCGCTGAGGAAAAGGTGGTAATCCACCCAGCGCCGCGACTTGCGGTCGGTGCGGACGAAGGTTTCTTCTAGGCTGCGCCGCTCGGTCATCGGCGGGATCTGCACCGTGTCGAAATCGGCACTGCCATCGAACCACGAGGCGCGCAGAGTCACCACATCGTTGCGGTAGCGGGCGCGTAGCCACTGGCGGAACTTCTCGGTGGAAGAGATGGAATTGTCATAGCCGCCGTCGGTGGGGAAGAACCACTCGCCGCGCTCCAGGTGGATGCCCAGCACATGGTCGGCAAACGGCATCTTGCGGAGCTTGCGGATGAAGCGCGCGAGACAGTCTTCGGCGTCGTTCCAGAAGGCGTCGTCGCTGACACTCGGGTCGGCGAGCATGCCGTCTTCGCCGATGAACCGGGCGTTTTTGTACGTCTTTTCCCAATCCTTGGGCGCCACAAAGGCCACGCGGAATTGCACCAGCGCCTGCGGATTGACTTCGGTGACTTGCTTAAGCAGGTAGGCGGCCATCGAGACGGCATCGTCCACCATGGCTTCGCTGACTTCGAGCTCCAGCAGGAGCGAGATGAGGTGGGTGCCGTGTTCGGCGGCCAGTTTGATCTCTTCCTTCACCGTTTCGAGTCGCTTGGGCTCAAGGGCGGCGGCGAAGAAGAAGTGCGGCGCGAGGGCCTTTTGATTCTTGGTGAGGATGGGCACGCCGTCGCGGACCACAACCTGCGGGGCATCCAGCGGGATGGCGATGGGTTCTCGGACCGGTACCACCGGTTCGGGCGGCGCGACCACGGCGGCCTTGGGAGCCGGGCGCTCGCGGAACCGTGCCTTTGGCCGGGCCGGCGCTTCTTCGTCGCTGGCTTCGGGGGCGTCGGTTTCGGTGTCCTTAGTTTCTTCTTGGCGACGGTTGCGGCGGCCGCGTCGTTCCTTGTCCTCGCGGTTGTCGGTTCGGGCGGCGGGCTTGGCCTCCTCTGAGGTGTCCTCGTCGGACGGCGCTGCGTCCTGCGTCACTTCTTCCGAAGGCGCATCGTTGCGTCGGCCCCGGCGGTTGCGTCCCCGCTGGCGGTCGTTGCGGGCACTAGGCTTGCTTTCCGTTTCGTTCTCGCCTTCGGCCAGAGTTTCAGTCGTGGATTCGTCCGCGTCGGTGGGCACGGGGCCAGCCGACTTGGGTCGCCAGGAGAGACCGGCAAAGCCGAGCGATTCCAGAAGTGCGGAGGGGTCGCTGGTGGGCGCCTTCGCCGTCTTGGCCGTGCGACGCGCGGGAGCCTTGGTGGCCTTGGCCGCCTTGGCGGTGGTCTCTGCTTCCTTCGTTTCCAGGGCGGGTGCGGCCTTGGCGCGTCCGCGGGTCGGCTTCGGCGCCGGGGCGCTTTCGGTCACTTCCGGTTCGGGCTTGGTCGCACTTTTGGAGTTCGTCCGGCGAGATTTGGCCGGGGCGGCGGCTACCGGAGCGGACTCAGGCGCGGCTTCGGGCTCGGCTTTCGCTTTGGGGGTTCGCCCTCGACGCGGCTTGGCCACCGGCTCGATGGTGATTTCATCGCTGGGTGGGCGGCGCGTGCGCCGGGCGGGCTTCGCTTCGGTTGACTCTTCGGGGTTTGGTGTCGGGTCAGTGGGGGTCGATGAATTCGTGGGGGTCGCGTCCTGCTTTGTTTTCCGGGCCATTTGTGTCGCCTTGCGCATTGTCCGAAGCTGACTCAGGAAGGGAGGTCATGCCCCTTCAAACCAAGCTCTTCTGACCCGCCCAGTTTAGCTTATTTTTGAGGTCGCCCTAAAGAGCGCGGCCCCTTGGTCCGATACACATCGTGGAGGAAACTCTCATCGTCACATGACGAGCGTTGCTTTGAACCCGATTTTGGGGGTCAAGGCCGAGGTAAGTCCCCTCCCGGAAAGTCGAGATACGAAATCGAAGCCGGACTTTGAACAAGTCCTGGATGAGAAATCGGTCCGACCCGCTCTGGAAGCGAATCAGGGTCCTGAAGTTGCCCCCGATAGCAAGCTGGCCCAGAGTCCGGAAGGCGAGACGCCATCGGTGGAGACCCTGGCAAGTGAAGAACCCGGAGAGGGGGTCGTCGCGAATCCGTTGCTGGACCCGCTTGGTTTGGTCCCGTTGCCCTGGGGCGGCCAAGACCCGCGCATGCCTTCGACGGCTGACCTAGCGGTGTGGACGAGTTCCACGACGTCGACTGTCGCGCCGTTGACCACGGCATCCCTTCCGATTTCATCTGCAATCGTGGCTCAACTCGTGGTGCCTGAAGTGGCACCGGATGTTGCTCCGGTTGCGGTGCCTCAAGCCAACATAGCGGCCGATGCCAGTGCGGAAGCACTGACTGAGATGGAGGTTGGCGAAGTCCTCACGGGCTCCCCGGCCCAACCGACCTCGAACGCAGATGCGGATCCGTCCGCCGTGAACCTCAAGACTCCGCAGGGCGTTTCCGTTCTGCAAGTCACCTATGCGGATAAGCCCGTCACGGAGGTGACGCCGGAAGCACTGAAGCCCGCAACGCAAGGTGGGAACAACACCGGTGCGCTGATCGCGAATCAAGCCGTCGCCGGAATTCTAGCCGCCAACGCCGATGCTAGTGGTGGCATGGAGTTCGGAGCCGGCAATCCGGGTGAGTCGGGTGATGACCCTGAAATGGCCACGCCCGTACTGGGCGATGCCGCGATGGTGAAGGCAACCGCGAATGCGTCGGAGACCGAACAAACGGCGTCCGCTGAGCTTCAAAATTCAAATGATCGGCAGCAGGTCATCCGTCAGGTGGCCGAACGACTGGAGAATGCTCTCACCGCTCGCCATGCCGGCACGATCACCATTCGATTGGCGACCGAAGCTTTTGGTGACGTCAATATCCTGCTGAATGTGGAAGGGAATCAGGTGAAAACTGATATCCAAACCAACGATCAGCGCCTGGCGGCCGCCCTGGTGCAACAGCGCCCGGAACTGGCCCAGCGCATTGAAAGCAAGGGCTTCTCGCTCATGGACTTCAATGTGGGTCAAGACGGAGCCAGCCAACAGAACCCATCGTTTGGTGGCCAAAGATTCTCGGATTCTGGCCCCAGCTCTTTCCTTGGCGATGCAAGCCGCCTAGGAGACACCTACGAATCTACGCCGAGCCCTGCTACGGCCTCGACCCTCGGGTTGGATGCCCGCCTCTAAGAACATGATCGATCCCGTCACTCAAATGAACGGCTTCAGGAACCCGAACCAGAAAGGACGAAGTGAATTCAACACCGAAACCTTCATTCGGCTCCTGACCGTGCAACTGTCCACCCAAAACCCGCTGGACCCGATGAAGGATGCGGAGATGTTTGCGCAGATCGCGCAACTCGGTCAGGTGGACGGCCTCGGCAAGCTGCAGACCAGCGTGGATATGCAGCAGGCCAACTCCTACCTCGGCAAAACCGTGGTGGCTGTGCGCCCTGATACCAAGGACAGCTACAAGGTGGATCTGCTGGAAGGCAAGGTCACCAAGGTCCTGGTGCGCGATGGCGACCCCTACCTGGTGGTGGAAGAAGCCAAGGGTGGCAGCGTCGAAATCCAGCTGAAGCACGTCCAGCAAGTGAAGAACTAAGCGCCATGTCGAATCCCATTCAAAATTCGAAGATCCAGCAGCTGGTGCAAACGCAGCCGACGGCGCTGCGGCCCACGGCTCCGGCCGCCGCTCCTGGCACTACGACGGGACCGGACTTTGCCACCCAGCTTTCGGATCGCCTGAAGGTGAGTGGCCACGCCGCCACCCGCATGCAAAGCCGTGATATCCAGCTGGATGGCGCGCAGTGGGAACGGGTTTTGAACGGAGTCGACCGTGCCGCCGAAAAGGGCGCCAAGGAAAGCCTGGTGATGATTGACGATGTGGCCCTGGTGGTGAGCGTGCGGAACCGCACGGTGATCACGGCCGTGGATCAACAAAGCCTCAAAGAGAACGTTTTCACAAACATTGACTCCGCCGTCATTGTTTGACCTTCCCTAAAACTCGACACTCCTGGTGGAAAACACGCGGGACTCGGATTGACCCTCCGGGACGCATGGCAAACGAGCTGAATGCTCAAAGCAATCCACCCCTGACCTTGGGCTCTCTTGATGAGAAGGGAGCCCAACCAATCAAAAACCAAAGGAACTTATGCTACAAGCCATGCTCTCTGGCGTTGCCAGTATCAAAGCGCAACAAACGCGCATGAACGTGATCGGGAACAACCTGGCCAACGTGAATACGACGGCCTACAAGGGCACCCGCGTGTCGTTCACCGACATGATGGCCCAGACGGTGCGGGGGGCCACGCGCCCGACCGACAGCCGCGGGGGTCTCAACCCCATCCAATACGGCCTCGGTGTGCTCACCAGCGGTACCGACGCCAACATGGAACAGGGAAGCCTGAACGCCACCAACCGCCAGACCGACTTTGCGATCCAAGGCAACGGCTTCTTTGCCGTGAGCAACGGGGAGCGCATCGCCTACACTCGCGACGGAACGTTTGACCTCGACGCCACGGGCTTCTTGGTCCACCGCTCGACGGGTGAACGACTGCTAGGCTGGTCGGCCAACCCGGTGGATGGCACCATTGACACCAATGCCCCGGTGGGTGAATCGAGCGCGCTGCAGATTCCGATTGGCCAGCGCACCGCCGTGCAGCAGACCACGGAAGTGACCTGGGCCGGGAACCTGGACTCCCGAGAGTTCAACCGCGCCGGTACAGCCACCACGTCCTCCCTGGTCCGAGTTTACGACCCGCTGGGCGGCGCGCATGACGTGACCGTGACGCTGACCGAAGGCGCGACTCCGAACACGTGGAACTGGAGCGTGGCAGGCACGACCCTCACCGCAACGGGTTCGGGCACGATCACTTTCAATCCGACGGACGGCACCATTGCGTCCGGGTCGACAGGCTCGGCCACGTTCACGCCGCCGCCGGCCTCGGGGGTTCCCGCCTTTGATGTGGACATGGACTTCTCGGCCTTTAGCCAGTTGGCTACCGATATGCAGATCCAGGCCGCCAATCAGAACGGTTACGGCCCGGGTTCGCTGCAGAACTACAGTGTGGGCGCCGACGGCGTCATCACGGGCATCTACACCAACGGTCTCACCCGCTCCCTGGGGCAGATTGCGATGGCGATCTTCTCGAACCCGGGTGGTCTGGAGCGACAAGGCAGCAACCTGTATCGCAACACGGATAACTCCGGGGTGCCGGTCATCGGTGCGCCGCGCAGTGGTGGCCGTGGCCAAGTGAACGCGGGCTTCTTGGAGCAATCCAACGTGGACATCGGGACGGAGTTCACCGACCTGATCGTGACGCAGCGTGGCTTCCAGGCCAATACGCGGGTCGTCACCACGGTGGATGAAATGCTGCAAGACCTGATCAACATGAAGCGCTAATCGCTCTTCTGTAACTGGTAGCAGGTTCCATTACCCGGCGGGGTGTCCTTGGGGCGCTCCGCTGGGCTTTGGCACATCTTTTGCATGACTTAGGGGTGTGTCCGTCCCTGAATTCGCTCTCACCACACAAGGCGCGCTAGGATTGTTGCGCTTTGAAATCACGCCCGCGAATGGTGTGTTGCTAGGGATGAAGGATGATCAGGCTTTGCCCCTCCGCAAGGCACTCGTGGGGGTTGGCCCGGACGGCATTCTGATGGACCTCCTGAGCGGGGCTCAAATATTGGGTTGCTACGGCGAGGCGGGTACGGTCGTGACGCCCGAACGCCTATCCCCCCTGCGCATTCCCACCGGCCGGTTTGGCGCCGAAGCCACCACCCACATCGAGTTCTTTGGCAGCCTGCCGACGCGAATGCTTACCACCACGCGGTTCCACATGTTCGAGCACGTCTTTCGGGTCTTTGATCATGAGGGCACCGTGAGTACCCTGGCGCTGATGATCGTCGAGCACTCGCAACTGCGTACGTGGTCGTACTTCTTCGCTGCCGACCGAAACCCTATCCCTCCCAAGGTGCTGGGGGGCAAGGGCCAGTGGGTCTTTGATGGCACCACCGGCGAACTCATTGCGGGCCACGCCGGCAAAGTCGGACTGCTTTGGACAGACGTGGATCGCCCGGCGCTGGGCACGACGGTGGACTTCACCAGCCTGCGGGAGCAAGACCAGGAGCACTCTGAAGTGCGACTAAGGTTTGCCGATGGCCGGGCGGGCAAGGGCGTGCAGGGCTACAACATATCGCCCGGTGGCCAGGTGAGCGTGAGCCTGGGCGGAGGGGTAGAGCGCGTGATTGGCCAGATAGTGACGGCCAACCACGGGGTCGCCGCCGTGAGCCCCCTGCATGTGGCACCAAGAAGCCTCTCGCACGGGCTCGGTCTTCGGTAACCTGCGGGGCATGCATCGCGAAGCTTTTGCGACCACCGCTGCCCCCGCCGCCATCGGCCCCTACAGCCAGGCCATCGTCGCCTCGGGCACCATGGTTTTCCTCAGCGGCTCGATCCCGCTTACGCCCGAAGGCGAACTGGTGATGGATAGCATCGAAGCCCAGACCGAGCAGGTTTGCCAAAACATCAAGGCCCTGCTGGGCGCCATGGGATTGGGCATGGAGAACATCGTAAAGACCACGATTTTCCTCAGCAGCATGGACCACTTCGGCACCGTGAATGAAGTCTACGGGCGGCACATGGCCAGCCCGCCGCCAGCCCGCAGTACCGTGGCCGTGGCCGGTCTGCCGAAGGGTGTCGACGTCGAAATCGAGTGCATCGCCGTTCGCCCGTAATTTGGTGAATCGTGAAGCGGGTCGTCAGCGTTAGCCTGGGCAGTAGCAAGCGGAACAAGGCGGCCGAGGTCACCTTGCTCGGTCAGCCCTTCCGGATCGAAAGAATCGGCACGGACGGGGACCGAGCGGCTTTCCGGCAAAAGATGCAAGAGCTAGATGGCCAAGTGGCGGCCCTTGGCATTGGCGGAGCGGACCGGTGGGTGGTGAGTGGCACGAAGCGGTACGCCTTCCGGGATGTGGAGAGCCTGATCGTCGGCGTGAAGCACACCCCAGTGGTGGATGGCAGTGGGCTGAAGCACACGCTGGAACGCCAAACCATCGAGCGCTTGGCGAAAGACGGCACGGTGGACTTTCGTTCGCTTTGCACGTTGCTGGTGAGCGCAGTGGACCGCTACGGCATGGCGCAAGCGCTGGACGCCCAGGGCGGGCGCGTGATCTACGGGGACTTGCTCTTTGGCCTGGGCTTGCCGTTGCCGGTGCGCAGTTACCGGGCAGTACAGCGCATTGCCAGCGCCATTCTGCCGCTCATCACGCTCATGCCTATTCAGTGGTTCTATCCCACGGGAAGCAAGCAGGAGACGCGCGACCCCAAGTTCCCCAAGATCTTTGCCGAGGCCGATGTGGTGGCCGGGGACTGGCACTACATTCGGCGCTATATGCCCGACCAGATGCCGGGGAAGACGATTCTCACTCAGACCTTGCGGGAGGCGGATTACGACTTTTTGCGCGGGGCGGGTGTGCGCCGCGCCATCACCACCACCCCGGTGATTGAGGGCGAGACCTTCGCCACCAACGTGATGGAAGGCGTGATCGTGGCGTATCTGGAAAAGTCGCCCGAAGCCATCACTCCCGAGGATTACATGCGCGTTTTGCAAGAACTTAATTGGTCACCCGCCGTGGTGGACCTGACCTCCGCGCCGGTCGGTACGGCTACTTAGGAATTGTGGGAGAACCTATCGATGGTTGCGGGGCAAAATACATGGAATGTTCTGCCTAGCAAGCGGCAGTGGAAGAACGTAGCAATTGTTGTTGTATTCCTGATCGCTCTTTACATCGGATTCGACATTATGAGAAGGCGCGTGATCGACGCGGCTCGCGTGCGAACCGAACGCCTCTATACCGCACTGCTCACGCAGGAAACTTCTGATTTCGTTCCAGGTCTGAACGAATACGTCGCTAAGGATCTCAAACGCATAGAAGCCGAGTTGGGTCCTCTGGTATCATTTGAGGTTTCTCAGTGCACTGCGCAGGTCACAATGAATCCTTCTCTTTGTAAGGTCGTCGCTCAGCGAAAACGAGGCAAGAGTGTCGAAACCGTATATTGGTACGATGGAAGGTGCTTAAAAATTGGTGTTGAAGCACCGTTCTAAGATTAAAAAGCCGTTAGGTGGACCAAGACCGTGTGGGAGCAATATCGATGGCTGAATTGAATCGTCCGGTGGCACGGAGCAGTGCAGTTGTGGCTTCTTTAGGTCCAGTTGCTCTTGTCTTGTTTGCCGTTTCAAATCGAGATCCATTTCTCTATGCGGCTATTCTCTTTGTGGGAGTCATGGCCGTGATAATTTCAACCTGCCTTGGCCTTGTCGCACTCATCAGGAAACCGAAAGTCGAGTGTAAGCCACTGTGGCTCGCATTGATCTTTAATGCTTTCACATTGTCGGTTATTGCATTTGGAGTACCGTTCATATAATCAGTCGCGGTACACTCAGTGGTCCGAAGCCAATTCGGTCCTATTCCAATGCTCAGGTTGGTACACTGAGCCCGCTTGGAACGCTTCGCCTTTGTCATCCACCCGATCCACATTCGGGATATCGGGCGGAAGTATCCGTTCACCAATTACCTGCCCGAGCGGGTGGTGGAGGAGATCATCCGGCGCAAATCGCCGCAGAAGGTGAGTGAGATCACCGGCATCGTTTCGCCGACCGGAGCGGAAACGAGTGGCCTCTTCATCGCCCTGCCGCTCACGCCGAAGCAGATGACCAAAGATTTGCCGCTGGAGGAGGTCTACGGCCGTATCGTGCAGTGCGCCGAACTGGCCCACCAGGAAGGGGCAAAGATCATCGGCCTGGGAGCCTTTACCAGCGTGGTGGGGGATGGCGGCATCACTGTTGCCCAGCGCAGCCCTATCGCCGTGACGACGGGCAACAGCTACACCGTGGCCACGGCCATTGAGGGTGCCCTGGACGCTGCTCACCGGGTCGGAATTAACCTCGATTCGGCCACCTTGGCGGTGGTGGGGGCGACGGGCTCCATCGGCCAAACCTGCGCCCGCGTGATGGCCCCGATGTTCGCCAAGACGCTGGTGATTGGCCGCGACCAAGAGCGAACGGAAGCCCTGGCCCGCGAACTCCCGCGCGCCGAGGGCGGCACCGATTACACCGTGCTAAACCAAGCCGACGTGATCATCACTGTAACCAGCAGCGAGGCGGCGGTGATTGAGCCTAAGCACCTCAAACCGGGTTCGGTGGTGTGCGATGTGGCGCGCCCGCGCGATGTCTCGGTGCGCGTGGCCAAAGAACGCACCGACGTGCTGGTGATTGAAGGCGGCGTGGTGGCGGTGCCGGGCGCGAATGCCGATTTTGGGTTTAACTTCGGGTTCCCGCCCAAGACGGCGTACGCCTGCATGAGCGAGACCATCATGCTGGCGCTGGAGGGCCGCTACGAGAACTTCACGCTGGGCAAGGATGTGTCGGTGGCGCAAGTCGAGGAAACCCGACGCCTGGCGGATCGTCATGGATTCAAGCTGGCGGGCTACCGCAGCTTTGAACGAGAAGTGAATCAAGAGACCATTGAGCGTGTCCGAGCTGCCCGATCCCCCCAACCTGTCGCCGGTCGCTGACCCCGCGATTCGGGTCACGGACCTGGGGCACCGCTTTGATGACAAGTGGGTGCTGCGCGAGATCACGCTCGATATTGCCCCCGGCGAGATCGTCACGGTGCTGGGCGGCAGTGGCGGAGGCAAAACCACGTTCTTGCGGTGTGTGGGTGGCCTCCTAAACCCCACCGAAGGCGACATCACGATCATGGGGGATTCCCTCCGTCGCAACCCCGATCGCCTGCGGAGCCACACCGGATTTGTGTTCCAGTATTCGGCGCTGTTTGACAGCATGACGGTGGAGGAGAATGTGCTCTTTGGAATCCGCCGGCAGCGCAAGCTACGGGACAAGGAAGGGAAGGAATTAGCCACCCAACTGCTGGCCGACGTGGGATTGCACGATGTTTTGCACCGCCTCCCGTCGGAGTTGAGCGGCGGGATGCGCAAGCGCGTCGGCTTGGCGCGGGCGCTGGCCATTGAGCCGCAGGTGCTGCTATATGACGAGCCGACGAGTGGCCTGGACCCCGTGACGGCCTACACCATTGACCGGTTGATTACCGAGACACGCGACCGCACCGGGGCCACCAGCCTGGTGGTGACGCACGACGTGGGGTCGGTGGCACGGTTTGCCGACCGGGTGTTGTTCTTTGCGCAGGGCGAGGTGGCGTTCTGGGGTTCGGCGAGCGAATTCCAGGTCAGCGATGACCCGCAAGTGCGGGCGTTCTTGGAACCGGGCCGCTACGTGCCGGTGCTGGAATCCCAGGCGTAAGTCACGCGTATCGCCCCGGTATCAAGCGTGCCGGTTCCGCTGGCCAGTGGCGGGTCCAGGGCTTGGATTTGTTGATGCACTCGTGCCACCAAGTCGAGCGGCAGGTCTTCATTTGCGGTGACGTGGATGACGACCTCTCCCGGCTGTGGTTTCGGGGGGTGTGCGGCAAACACGATGGCATCGGGTGCCCAGACTTGACCGGCGGGATTTGCGGCGCCGGGCGGCAAGACGAGGCGCGTACGCAAGGAGAGTCGGCCCCGCACTCGTTGCCAATCCAACTGCTCTGGGATTTTGCGCACCAGGGAAGCAAAGCAGGCGGGCTCCTTGAGAACCGTGGTCGGCTTGACATCGAGCAGATGGCAGCCAAGGCGATCGTAGAACTTAAGATCCCGCTTGCCGGGCCGGACGAAAACCTGGATCGAGAACTGTTGGTGCCCCTGGGCGCGGGCGGCGGCAAAGAACTCCGCCATCAATTCATCGCCGAGGCGACCATCCCGGGCTTCAGAAGCTAGGTTGAAGTGGAAGGTGGGCAAGTGCTTGGGCATCCGAGGGGCCTCGCGCCACGCCCGGAACCACAACCAGCGGACAAAGGCCAGGGAAGGGGGATGATGCGCGTACCTGCCAACCAAAGCCCGCACTGTGACTTTGAAAAGGGTGGGCAAAACCCGGCTCAGCTTGGCAAACAACGAACTGTGCCCCAAGTGGCCGACCAAGTAGCCGACGACCTCGCCATCCCGCTCTGCGACCCACGCCACGGGCTTCGGGGCGCGCAAGAAGGGGTTGAGCCACAGGTCCGCGAAGGCCTCTTGATCGCAAAACAGCTGGTCGAGTTGGCCTTTGAGGCCCGTCTCGATACAGATGCGCCGCACCGCCGGTTCATCGGCGGGCTGGTACGGACGGATCAATGGGCGGCCTCACGGTACGCCTGCATGAGCTCGCCAATGGCGGAATCCCAGCTACGCGACTCGGCGAACTGGCGCGCGGTCCGGCTCATTTCGGCCCGCCGAGGCTCGTCGGCAATCAAAGCGGCAAGCTTGGCGTGCATCTCCTCGGCGCTGGCGCACACTTCGGCGTTCACGCCCGCCGTCACAAACTCACTTGGCCCCGGCCCGGTCGCCACCAGGGGCACCGCTCCGCTCGCCATTGCTTCGAGTACCACATTCCCGAAGGTGTCGGTCTGGCTGGGGAACACCAGCAAGTCGCTATTGGCATAGGCGGCGGCGAGTTCATCGCCGTGCAAATAGCCTGCGAACTGAGCCTCAGGGAGTTGGCTCTCTAGCCACCCTCGGTCCGGCCCGTCCCCTACAATCTGCACCTCGGCCGCTTGGTCTCGAAGCACGGTTGGCAGCCACCCCACATTCTTCTCCCGCGCGATCCGCCCGATGTAGCTCACCACCGTTTCAGCAGTGGTGCGGGTGCGCCGGGAGGGCCGGAACCGCTCCGTATCAATCCCGCGCGTGAAAATTCCGAGCCGATTGAGGAAGCCATGCGCCTTCAAATCATCCGCGACGCCCTGCGTGGGGCACTGCACCGCGTGGCAATCGCGATAGAACCATCGCATGTACCACCAAAAGAAGCGGTGCATGAGGCGGCGCGAGCCCGGGATGCTTCGCATGGCGCTGTAATCCGCCAGGTGCGTGTGGTAGGTGCCGATTTGCGGGAGGCGGAACTGCTTGGCGAAGGCTCTCCCAACCAGCCCAATGCTGCCTGGCGTGGCCAGGTGAACGAGCTGATAAGGCGCGCGGCGCATCTGTTCAGTGAACGTGCGGCGAATGCGAAAGTCGGGGATGACTTCGAACCTTAACCCCTCGTAGTAGCGCACCGCGAGGCGATTGTTGAACTGGAAGACGGTGGCTTCGCCTTCGGAGGTGGTCTTTGCCTCCTGGCCATAGGTGTAGACATCCAAATGCACACCAAACTGATGCGCCCGGCTGGCCACTTGGCGCAGAGTGCGAGCGGCCCCATTGATTTCGAAGTACGTATCGGTGAAGAGCGCCACCCGCACGGTTCTTTAGAGGTCCTCGGCGAAAACGCGGTTCCAGTGGACAAGTTCAAATTGCCCGTGCTCGTCCTCGATGATGGCGGAGGCGTGTTCCAACCAATCGCCGCAATTCATATAAGCAAATCCGTCTTCTTCGACTTCGAGCGCGGGGGCGTGGATGTGGCCGCAAATCACCCCATCGCACCCCAGGGACCGGCCGGTTTCGATCGCTTGCTCGATAAAAGCCTCTTTGCGTCGCCTCACCACGCTCGAGAGATTCTTGATCTTCTTGAGCAGACTCTCGCCCTTAGCGCCAAGGTCGGCGAGGTAGCTAGCTTGCTTGCGGTCCATCTCGCAGGCGGCCGTGTAAACCCGGCTCTTCCACCCGTAGAAAGGGTCGGCCTGAGTCAGTTCGTCGTCGAACTGGTCGCCATGAATGACCAGGTACTTCTTGCCAGCCAGCCCTTGGTGAACGAACGCTTTATCGATGGCGAGGGTGCCCTCGTGGATGCCCACCGCATTCTGCAGATGCTCGTCGTGATTGCCGGGGGTGATGCGGATTTTGATATCGGTTTCGGCGAGGGCGGTGATGGCGCGGAAGGCGTAGCTCTCATCCTGCTCCCAGGCTTCAGGATCGGAGCAGTGCACGGGGTCGACGATATCGCCGACGAGATAGAGCCACTCGCACTCGGTGCGCTTGAGAAACTCAACCAATTCGCTCGCGTGGGTTTTGCCCAGGCCCAGGTGGCAGTCTGAGATGAAGATGCTGCGTACGCGCCGCTTGGTCCAGAGCATGGGTTGTAAGAGGTTCTACGCTACGCCGGGTTAAGAGGGAGTAAATAGCCCCACTCCGGGCTCTGGTCGGGGTCGGGGCAGATGCGCTCGCCGATGCACTGGGCGCCGAGCTTTTCGTAGAGTTGGTGAGCTTCTGCGAAGAGTTTGTCGCTCCAGATTTCAAGTGCGTGGCACTGGCGGTGGCGGGCTTCGTTCATGATGCACTCGCACAGGTGGCGGGCGATGCCTTGGCGGCGGGCTTGGGCGAGGACATAGAGGCGAACCAGTTCGCCTTGGGTGCCGCCGATGCGGGTTTCTTGGTCGATTTGGACGAGGTGGCCGGGGTTGGGGAAGGGCGTGGGGTGGAGTTCGAGCCCGCCTACCCCCACGATGTGACCCGCTTGCTCGGCCACCCAGAACCCATCGGGGTACGACGCGGGGAGTTCATTGAGATCTTGAAAATAGTCGCTGTCATCCCAGGTGAACCCGTAATCGGTGAAGACCTGCTCGACAACGCCGGCGGCCTGAGGGGCGTCTTCGGTTTCGCATGGGCGGATCCGGATGGGGGTGAGCCAAGTGGTCGTATGCTCGGCGGGGTTGAAGATGGCCCGGATTTGGTTTTCGTCGGCCCAGGTGGTGAGGGTTGCGGGGTCGGGGAGGTGGCCCTCGGTGAGGGTGAGGACCCCGGGCTGACGCTGGAACAGAGTGTGGTCTTGCGGCTGGAGAATGGCAGAGGGGAAATGCCAGGCGCCGTCCGGAGCTAAGGTGGGAATCATGGGCGGGGTTTACCCGCTCGGGGTCCTAGAACGGGCTGGCATCTGGGAGCGGCATGCGAGTATAGTTTTGGTTCCTGGACCGTTAGCTCAGTTGGCAGAGCAGCTGACTCTTAATCAGCGGGTCGTAGGTTCGAGCCCTACACGGTCCACCAAGATTTAAGTTCAAAATCAAAGAAAACGCCCTCCAGTCTGGAGGGCGTTTCTCATTTCCGCAGTTTATCCGCAGTTTATTTCGCCTATCCACGCGGACTGTAGGAGATGCTTGTGTGCTCAAACCTCTCCTCTCCGCTAAATGAGGAGGTCACAGTGCACCCCGCAACGCCATCGCTGGATGTGTACACGTTCACTTGAGTTCGACCGGTGGTTGCCCACGAAGGCCTCTCGACCTTCGTGAGCTGGCTCACGACTACTGCTGAGGTCCTCATCCTGTGGCAATGGATGAGGCCCGGCAGACTCTCATGCAGGAGAAATCCAGAGACTCCAACGACGATGATGATGGCGACGAAGACGAGGACACAGTTAAGCATTCTGCTTCTCCGAATCCATCGATCCTCGCCCCTCGCACCACTGAATGTACGCTTCGAGTTGCCGAGAGGTGATTCGTCGGGCACGTCCAATCTTGATGGTCTCCAGCTTTCCCGCATTGATGAGTTCGTACACGAGGGATCGAGACAGACTCAAGAGCATAGCTGCTTCCTTGACGGTGTACGCCAATCGCGGGGATCGGGGCGGGCTGTTCATCGCAGCCTCCCGATGGTCGCCCGATCACCAGTGCCAAGCCTGACGGACCGAGAAATGGTCTTCCTCTTGACCATGGGATGAACCTCCATGCTGGAGTAGCCACCGTTCATGAGGGTCACCACCTTGTCTTCGCAGGTCTCCTCGGACTCAACTAGCTCGATTGAGGTGATGCCGGCATGAGCGAGAAGCACTGCGACCAAGAGCTCCGGTGAAGCCTGGGCAACGTGGAGCAAGGCGCGGTTCATCGCAGGTTCTGCCTGCTGGATTGGTTTGCCAAGTCGCTCCCCAATGGACAGTTCACTGCTTTGTGATTGGGGTGCAAGGCTCGACGTGAGTTGACGAAGTTCAGCCGCAAGGGCTTCGGGCAACGAGTGAAGTTCATTGTTCATGGTTTGTCTCCTTTAGCTCCAGCACCCAACACTTGGGGCTCCGAGCTCTTCGAAGGTCGTGACGAGGCATTCCAGCCGCGTGTGGTCTGAAGTGAGAGCCCGCAGGTGACGGGCTCTTCGGGGCGAAGTTGTGACGATGAGGAGCCGACCGTTCGGGAAGCCGTATAGATCAGCGCAGGTTGTGCCGCCTGCAAGGAGCGAGTAGCCCTTCAGCTTTTCGTTGAACTTGGGGCCGGAGACGTGGCCGAGATCAACCTCGATGAACGTCGGGTTGTCCTTGAGGACGATCAGGCCGTCTGGTCGAACCTCGTGCTTGCCAACGGTTCGCCACAGCTGCTGTTCGAAGCGCCATCCGGTTCCTCCGCGCTTCTGGAGTGCAATCCGAACGTTAGTGGTAGAGAGGGCGTGGCGCACGAAACGGGGTGAACCGATCCTATCTGCCAATAACCGTTCGATGCGCTCACCACAAAGCTCTCCCGCGAGTGAGCCAGCGATGTAGAGGGATTGGGCGTGGAAAGGGGTGCTAATCTGACGCACCGCGTTCACTGCAGCAAGTTCCCGGAGACGTGTATTGCATCGGGTGACCGAATCGAAGTATCCCAGTCCAATCACCTGGTCTCGACTCACGACGTGGCTCAAGGCTATGTCACGAACCAATTTGATATCGCGCTCGGTGAACCTCATAGCCACTCCTCCAGGTTCGTTGGCTTTGTCAGTTTCGGCCCTTTCGGAGAGCTTGCGGCTGATGTTGCTGGCCCATCCGTTCCGCGACCTGAGTCAAAGATCGCGCGAGCCTCGCGCCGCATCCGTTCTTTCACGAGAAACGAGGCGAGCGTTCGGATTAGTGACGGTTTGAGGAGCGGAGTATTGACCAGGATGTGCTCATAGCCTTTCTCCTTCTTCCAAAGGTAGGCCTCGCCGACCCGCACGTTATTGAAGTCAATCGCTTTGGAGTCGCCCGTCAGATCTTTGCTGAGGAGTACTCCATCCTCGCGACCCGTGCGAAAGAACATCTTCACGCCAACTCCGTTGAGCACGAGCGAGCGGAACTTCGGATTGGTTTGGGTGAGGGTCTGGTGGGCGACAATGAGGGCCAGCCGATATTGTCGAGCCTCTGCGAGGAAGTCCTCGAAGACGCTTGAATCGAAGTGTTCGAACTCGTCCACGATGAGCTGCACCGGATTGCGTTTCTGCTCTGGGATCGTGATCCGGGCAAAGATTTCTCGCCGGATAGCGTTGAGGATGATATTGCCGACCATGCGGCCCGCGCCTGAGAGCTCATCAGCGGCAAGGGAGATGATCAGGACGCTCCCCGGAGTGTTAAGGTGCTTTGCGAGGTCGAGAGGGCGCGGGTGCGAGAAGAGCTTCCTAAGGCCATCAGTTGCGAACAGCAGGCTCACCTTGTTCATCACCGGACCGGCGAGCGTTGCTTGGCGATCCTTAGAGAGGCTGCCATAGCGTTCCCAGAACCCGGTGAGCTGCTCATCGTTGAAGTCATTGAGAAGACTTTCGCGATATTCGGAATCGTAGAGGACGCGCTCAAGATTCGTGATAGGTTGCCCCTTTGCGGCAAGGAGCAGGAGGGCGTAGCGCATCGTTTCGCTCAGCTGGACGCCCCACGACTCAGATTCTTCAGCAACCGCGTCGATCACGCTGAGAGCCCGGAAGTACGGCTCTCCAGCTCCAGCAAGCGGGTTGAACCCCACGAGCGGCAGCTTCTCCCGTAAGTCGAGGAGGGCGATCTTCTCAGCTGGAACTCGAAGGCAGGCGAGCTGGAAGGTCGAGTTGGCCAGGGCTCCGCGAAAGTCAAAGACGATGAGCGACTTGCCGTTTCCCATGCATTGAGCGATGAGATGGACGAGTGCCGTAGTCTTTCCTGATCCTGTTGAGCCCAGTAGCAGCGCATGGGTCTTCAGCTCATCAGGAGTGATCGAGACCAGGAATGGCAGTTTCATGGCCTGGCGGCTTTTCCAATCTTCTCGAGCTCCAATCCAGAAGGGGGTGTGGATTCGATTCCTCATCGGAGCACCTCCATTGCACGAGCCAGGCTTATCTGTCGGCAGGAGATGCGGAGTGGCTGTGCAACCTCCAAGTTTTCTTGCTCTAGGTGAGAGAGAAACTGCCAAACGGCAGTTCGTAGGTGCTGACCCTCGATTCCCTGATCAAAGCTGAGCGCGAATGCCAGCTTGAGCCCGTGGTTGAGCTCACTCAGCGCATGTGCCGACAGAGTGACGGCCTTTGGTTGTTGTTGTTCTGTTCTCTGGTTATCCATGTCTGTTGCGGCTCCGATTGCTCGGTCATCCGCGTCAGGCTCTTGCGGGAGTGCATTCACCCTTGACAGGTGACTCAACTTTCCCTATGATCGCCAGGAACTCTAGATGTCGAGCTGGTAGTGTCAGCAAAACTCTGGGTTCACTTCGGGAGTCCGTCTGAATCGCGGGCTCTCTTTCTATATCCAGAGATCAGAGGTCGGGTGACCCCTGACAACCCCACCTTACGCCCCGAACGAGGCTGGGAAATACCAAGTCAAATCAACCGTTTGGAAATAGGGTGATCTCCCTCGGATGCCGGTGGATTTCCTCGGATGACAGTGGAAATCCCCCTAAACTAGCTGCTATTAGAGGCGGGAGCTCCGATACTCTCAGGGAGCGCGTCATAGTTCAGCAATGGCACTCACATTTCGACGCATGCTCCCGGCTGACCTCGCAATTTGCTGTCAGCGCTCGGATTTCTGGCCCACCGCTGAGCGAAACGGCTACTCCGAGAACGTCTACAAGTTCCTTCTCGATATGCTCCTCACTGATCGCATGTGGGGAAGCGTCGTTGAGAAGCGTGGTGAGGATGAATTCGTTGCTTTTGGCGGGTGCATCTTCATCGACGACACCCTTGCGCTAAAGCTGGAGCGAGGCGAGCATCAGTACCTGCTAGCAGACCTTGCCACGAGCACGATCCTTCAGACCCACGTACTTGACTTCGAACAAGTCAAGTTTGAGAACAAGCGCGGCCTGAACTTCTATGGCACCGTCTTCAGATGGCCCAAATTGGCCCACTTCCATCAGGGCTTGGACATGTTGCAGGCCTCACTTCTCGAAACCATGAGTGGGTTCAACATCAAGCGGCACTTCAAGCACATTTATCCCATCGGCAAGGTAGACGGAGTTCTGAGCTCCTTCGCGATGCGTCTTGGGTTCGGTGCTGACCTTCTCGCAAAGTATGAGGATCGGGATGGATTCAGGGAGCCAGGAACTCCTGTGTTGTACGGCCAAAGTCGAGATACTATTCTCAAAACGGACGGGGCTTCACGATTTTCAGACCGAAAGAGGCACCTACCCGTTGGGCAGCTCCTTTGTCGCCCTGCCCCTATCCTAGAATTGCCGTTCTCACTCCGTGAAGTCTTGCGGCTGGAGTTGGAAGGTGTTCAAAAATCAAAGATGGACGGACATCTCCAAGGGGCTACCGCTGCTGAGAAAATCTGGGATAACGCCATCGAATCTCTTCGGAAGAAGGGAAGGCTTGAGGAGATTGTTGATCCGAGCAACAAGGAGATCCCAACACGCGGGCAGATCAAGCGATACGTTGAGCGGAACCGGCAGGAACTTGGAGTCCTTCCACATCTGACTCTGAAAGAAAAGGAAGATTGGCAAGCATTGTCGGGATAGCTTGCGAAGCTCAATGGCGACCAGAGCCCCAGCCAGTACCCCAACCAAAACCCCGACCAAGCCAGGCCGGGGTTTTTGAATCTAGCTCAGGTTCAAAGCAAATCTCAACCCTCCTGTTCTCAGCTTGTTCTTTTCGTTCTCGCTCTTCACTCACTCGCTCACTCCCCGTTCACTCACTCCTTCATCGCTCAAACTCAAAGACAATCTTCAAACACTCGGGCCCGGCGGGGCGGGCGAGACTGTGCCATGAGACGCACACCTTCGGTGCGCTGATCCAACCTCGTCCTTTGACCTTCGTCGTAGGCGGGACTCAGATTCTTCTTGAAGAAATCACTGTAAATGTGTTCCCACCCCACCCAACCCTGTTGTTCTTGTTTGCGGTTGTCGGTCGCATCGTGTGGACAAGTCGGGCGAGCTCCACTGTCTTTTCAATTCTTTCTGTCTATTGTTGCTGTCCGATTTCCATCCAGTCGAAGTTCCGAGTTTGCCGCTGTCCGTTGCGTGCTTGATCGTCGCTTGTGGATAAGTCCGAGGTCTCGCAGAGTCCTCAGAGCTCTGGAGACGGCATCATGCCCCCTACCGGAGCGAGCCATCAAAGTCCGGTAGGTCAGGATGATCGTTTGGTTGTCTCGATGCCAGCCCGAGGTTTGTCGAATCAGGACCAGGAGAATCCGGAGTTCTGTGTCCTTGAGGTGTGGGATCACTTTGTCGAAGAGCACGTTGGGAACCTTGGTCCACGGCGTCGAAGGCGGCGGCAAGGTCAGCTTTAGTCTGGGCATGGAAGTATTCCTTAGGAGGTGAGTAGCTCTTGCGAATGGCGTCCACGATGAACGCCTCTTGGCGCTTCGCTTTGCGGTAGGGCAGGTAGATCAGCTGCTGCTCGATCTCGTCTTCGCTGTACTGTGAGAGGAGCTCCACCACGCCGTCCTTTGAGACCCCGAGCTTGTAGAGTTCGACGGCGAGGCGAGTCTTGCGATCTAGGCTCATACAACCTCCAATCGCATGAAGGCGTTCACACGGCGACCAACCTCTTCCATCGCACCGAAGAAGCTGTAGTCAGGCTCACCGCTGGGACGAACCGCGATTCCAAGCCGCTGGAGTTGGTCCACGAGTTCAGCACCGTCGATGACGTTCACGCGGGCCGCTTGGTAGTGGGGTTGCAGCTTCCGAGCCGTCGCGGTAACGTGACGAGGTGAGACGATGATCCCAAGATCAGCCTTGGTACGGATCACCGCTCCGGCCAGCTCATCGAGCATGCGGACGCGGATGCCGTCATTGATAACCTTGACAATCACCTTCAAGGGAAGCGACCCGAACGAGCTCTCGCACATCAGCTCATGTCCACCGAAGCGAGACTTTTGACGCGTTTCCCTGCGATCTAGAATTTGGACTTCACCGAATCCGGTGCGAGAAAGAACCTTTGCGGTCAGCAACAGAAGGGTGTGCAGAGAACTGTTCTGCAGCATGTGGAGCATGGCTTGGTTGGTCATTTCGATCCTCCTTTCTTTGATTCGATGTATCCCTTCGGGTGGCGTGAGGTCACCCAGCGACCTGGTTTCACTCCGTCGAAGGCAGGTTTGAGGTCTCCAAACTCATCGGTTGCATTCTCGGGGAGGCACCCCCGGCAACCGGCTAGATCGCAGGTATGCGGTGTCAAAAACCTTCCGAGCTCGGCAACCAAATCTCTGGGATCGATCCTGTAGCCAAGTGTCTGTTCGATGGCTGTTGTGATCCGAGCGACCATTGCGAAGCTCGGATTCATCTTCCCGTTGATCAGCCGGGAGACAGAGGATGGGCTCACGTTGGCGTCGGCAGCCAGGCGAGAAACGCCGTGGAAGGCGTAGCGGGTGGTGTGAATCATCAGATCGGAAACCCGATTGATGACCGGCCCGAAGGCCTGATTAGGGGGTGGTTTGTGCATGCACCCATTGCACCAAACCGAACAAAAACCGACAAGTCCTTGTGCGTCGATGCACGACGTGCGGAGCTCCTGAACCATTTTTCAAGCACGTTTGGGGGTTTTAGGCTAGCGACATGCCCAAATCCCCAATCCCTACCACGCCACTCCAGATTCTCCAATTCAAAGGTGATCCGCTGAATAATCCGTTCAAGGTGATCCGGGAGGAGGTTGCCAACGAGTCGGAATTGAGCGAAATTAGGCGTGAAGAGATTCGCGCTCTCGCCCAACTCATCTATAACGCGTACCAGGAATGGAAACAGCAGTAGCTTACATCCGAGTTTCATCCCAGAAGCAAGTTGACGGTGGGAGCTCGCTCGATACTCAAGAGAAGCAAGTCCGGGCCTATGCCGAAGCCAAGGGCTATCTGTTGAGCCGGATATTTCGGGAAGAGGGAGAGAGTGCGAAAACGGATCAACGCCCAGTTCTCCAGGAGATGCTCGAACACTGCACGAAGCTGGACTTGACGACGAACGTGGTGATAATCCCCAAGATTGACCGACTCGCTCGAAATGTCCTGGACTACACGAGTTTGAGAGTTAGATTGTCGAAGCTGAAGATCCGACTTGAGTCGATTGGAGAGAAGATTGAGGACTCCCCAGTTGGTAGGTTCACCGAGACGTTGTTAGCGTCCGTTGCTCAGTTTGACAATGAGATCAGATCGGAACGCAGCCGAGGAGGAATGGTGGAAGCCGTCTCTCAGGGTCGTTGGGTATGGCCAGCCCCATACGGATACCGAAACGTAAGGGTGAACGGCAAAGGAACAATCGAGCCGAATCCGGACGAGGCACCTTTCGTGCGAGAAGCGTTTCATCAACTCGCACTAGGCCATCAGAGTGCACCGGTCATTTGGAATCGACTTCGAGCTTCGGGCATGCCAATCAGCCGAACGAGGTTCTATTCGATGATCGAGAATCCTGTCTATCAGGGCAAGATCGTCGCCTTCGATGGTACGTTTGATGCCGCTCCGCCTTTCGTGCCTCTCGTATCTGAGCCCGTTGCGCTCCGGGCACGTCGAGCGCTCAGACCATCGAACAACCCTCAGCAGTACCAAGTTGAACGAGAAGACTTTCCGATTCGTGGAACTGCTCTCTGCCGGTGTGGGAGGTTGCTGACCGGCTATTGGGCAAGGAGCAAGAGCGGAAACCGTTACGCCTACTATCGGTGCATGAGCTGCCCTAGAACCAACTATCCAAAGCTCTTGGTTGAAGAACGGTTCACGGAGTTCTTGAATGATTACGACTTCGATGAGTCGGAGTGGCAATTCCTAAAGACCCAGCTGGAGGAGCTAGACGTACAAGTTCGGGCGGAGGCTCTCACATCCCGCGAACGACGCGAGGCTCGACGAGTTGAGTTAGAGCAGCTTGCGGAGTCAATCACAGTAAAGAACGCCACAGGCGTCATTCCAGATGACATTGCGAGCGCACAGTTGCGAAGAATCTCAAGTGAGCTGAAAGAGATCAAGATTCGGCAGGATGACCAGTCCGAGCCTCATGAGGTTTCTAGCTTGGTGGACTTTGCTGCGAACTTTCTTGGGACGATTGGCGCTTACTGGAGCAGATTATCCTTGGTGTTCAAAAAAGACCTCCTGCGGTTCATGTTTCCGCAAGGAGTTCTCTTTGATCCCAACACTGGATTTCGAACACCTGGCAACTCGCTCCTAGAGCGAATAAAGGCCGAGATTGGGGATGTAGTTTCGTGTTTGGTAGACCGCGACGTTGAGTTTTCGAACACAGTTACAGGCGAGTTTAGAGCACTCCGAGAAATTGTCGATAGATATCAAGGCGAGCTCAAAGAAATCGAGCGGCAAGGATCAGATACAGGACCAACCCGAGTGCTCCCGCAAGCTGTAGCCACTGCCACCGGGTGCTCCTCACGTCCCGAGCGTCGATCCACTTCGCGCAGCCTTGGCAGACGATCCTTGGACCGTAGCGGTTCTGCACGGACGAAGGCTTAGCAGATCGGTAGTCGTGCCGAATCGACTCCCCAGTCTTAACGCGACGGCGTAGGCGATGCCGCGACTCGTTGAGCGGTCTCCCGCAGATGTAACAGTTAGCCATGGAACTAATCTGCCCAACTAGGATTAAACACGCAAACCGGACAGCATTCACGCAAGAGGTGGGGCAGTCCCAGACGGTTTTCATATTCTAAGACCGTTTGGGTTTTGATAGTATTGCTTTGATAATATTTCAAACTCTTAGGAGGATTGCATGTCTATGCTTATTGGAGTTATCGCCTCGTGGATTGTTGGGGGCTTTGCTTGGGGGTTCACAGGAAACGCAGTCCTGGGTGTAGCGCTTGCCGTCATTATCGCCTCAGGTTTGTTCGGAAAATCTAAACTTGAGTCCACCGGCGGGCTCATGTTGCCGCTCGCAATTGGCTACATGGCAATCACTAGCACCTGGGGTGACTGGTGGATTTGGCTCCTTGGTTGGGTAGTTGCGCTATTCATTGGTAACGCACTCTCGAACTTTGCAGGCAGCAAGGTTGAAGGCAAGCAAGCCTAGACCTTCTCTGAACTCACCCGATATCTCTGGATGAGGGCTTCGTTTGCCGGTACAAAGACGGAGTCGATCCAGTCCACAGCGCTCTGTTCAAACCAGTTTCTCCATCTATCCATGGTCGCGATCATCCGACACAGTTCGAGATATCCGTTGTAGGCATTGTCGCCGGAAAAGCGGTCTTGCAGGTCAGTCGGTCGCTTTAGCATGGTTAAAGCGAACTCAATTGGAAGAGAGTCAGTGTCTGTTGGATTCTCGCGGGCCATTTCGTAGCACCACTGTGCAACTCGTCGATTCTGATTTTCCAGATATGACTGGATCTCATTCTCAGGTAGATCGCGGGGAATTCTGATTCGCCAAAACATAGAGTTGAAGGATTGGGTTTGAGATTGGTCTTCTGATAAATGCGCGAGACTCTTTGGGGCAAAGGTATCACCTGCGTTGAGAATGTCAATGTTTTGTCGGGCCGGTGCGATCCTGCACAGCGTGCAGTGCGGTCGTCTTTCGTTACAGCAGGGGATGACTCGGAGATTGTGATTCAGGCGAGTTGATCGCCGAGGATCACCATGAACTTTAAACAACCCGAGGTGCTCAGTTGAGCACCACCATCTACGAGAACGTCACCAAGACGATCATCGAAGCCCTTGAGCGAGGAGTTGTCCCCTGGAAGAAGCCGTGGCATCAGCTCCAGTCAGTTCCGTCCAACGCGACCACGAACCGGCCGTACCGAGGGGTGAACACGTTTCTCCTCTCGATCCACCCGTACACGGATCACCGTTGGCTTACCTTGAAGCAAGCCAACGAACTCGGCGGAGCCGTGAAACCCGGTGAGAAGGCAACGACCGTGGTCTTCTGGAAGCGCTGGAAGCCGAACGTGCCCGAGGATGAGCAAGAGCCAGGCGTCACTAGAGAGGTTCCGCTCCTTCGCTACTTCAAGGTGTTCAACGCCGAGCAGTGCGTCGGGCTCTCACTCCCTGAGCTTCACATCTCAGAAGAGTACAAGGAGCACGAGCGGATTGAGCGAGCCGAGCTCCTGGTTCAGCACATGCCTAGCCCACCAACGATCCGAGAGGGTGGTGGCACCGCCTGGTATCGACCAAGTGATGACCACGTCCAGATTCCCGAACTCAAGCGATTCAGAACGCCGGATGCTTACTACGCCACTCTCTTCCATGAGCTTGGTCATGCGACCGGCCACGAGTCACGGCTCAACCGGTCAGGAGTGATGGGGCAGATTCGCTTCGGTTCAGGCGAGTACAGCAAGGAGGAGTTGGTTGCGGAGCTCACGAGTGCCTTCTGTGCTGCCAGTGTCTCGCTCGATGACCGTCTTCTGGGTGACTCCGCTTCCTACATCGACGGGTGGCTGAGCGTTCTGAAGTCAGACCCGAAAGCAGTCGTCATCGCCGCAGCTCAAGCTCAGCGGGCCGCAGACCTCATTCGGGGCGTCGAGTATGCGACTTGAGCCCAATCCCAGCCTCACGGATTCACCCGTGAGGATTTTTTGAATGGGCTGAATAGGAAACTCTTGAGTGACACCGAAGTCTCCTACCTCAAGCGGTGTGGCAAAATGGAAGCTAGGAGCCACCAACCCTGGTGTTTTTCACTACAGTTGGTATACTTGTGTCTACATGAGACTCATCACAGCCCAAATCGAGAATTACAAGATTGTTGAGGACTCAACTGAGTTCACTCTCTCCGACGTAACTTGCCTCGTTGGTAAGAACGAGTCCGGAAAGTCAGCCATTCTCGAAGCCATCTACAAAATCAAGCCGGTCGAGGCAGACGAAGCCGATTTTGAGGAAATGGACTATCCGCGCCGTCACGTATCTGAGTATCGGGATCGTGCAGACAAGAAGGTACAAGCAAACGTCCTGACAACTTCTTGGACACTCTCTGCGACTGACAAAGACGCTATCACCGAATCAATAGGCGTGTTCCCGCTGAAGTCCGAGGTTGTAGTGCTACGAAAGGGCTACTCTAACAAACAGGAGTGGGATATTTCGCCAGATCAGAAAGCGGTCATTGATCACTTTGTGGGTAAGGCTAACCTTTCAGAGCCCGACAAGACTTCGCTCAAGGGGCAAAAAAATGTTCGGGAACTGATCGAGGCGCTTGCTGCGATGCCCGAACGATCAGATGCGCTTACAGCTCTTCATGCAGAGCTATTGACGCGGTTTCCAGTGAACCTCACGGTGACGCTATCTCAGATATTGTCGCAACTACTTCCTACAGTCCTGTACTTTTCGGACTATTTCAGGCTCCCCGGCCGAGCTTCCTTGGATGTGATCTCACAAAAGAAGAACGCTGGCAAACTAGATCGAGAAGATAAGGTGTTCCTTTCATTGCTTGATTTAGCTAGAAGTAGTGTCGAGGATGTGCAGCAGACTGGAACCATCGAAGAGTTGAACATGGAGTTGGAGGCGATTCAGAACCGAATCACCGGGGAAATCTTCGAGTACTGGCGTCAAAATCGCCACCTAGAAGCGATCTTCAGGCTGGACCAGGCGCGGGCAAATGACGAACCTCCGTTCAATAGTGGATTTGTATTCAGCACATTCATAAAGAACAACCGACACAAGGTGAGTGTTCCTTTTGATCAGAGATCGACTGGCTTCATCTGGTTCGTTTCATTTCTGGTCTGGTTTTCCCAGGTCAAAAAGCACTACGGTCAGAACCTTCTCATTCTGCTTGATGAGCCCGGATTGAACTTACATGGAAGCGCTCAGGCAGATTTGCTCCGATACATCAACGAAAAACTACGCCCCAATTTCCAGGTCATCTACACGACGCATTCGCCGTTCATGATCGACCCTGACAACTTGCTAGCAGTTCGGACAGTGGAGGACCGTGTGTCAGAAGACGCTAACAAGCGTGAGGTAATCGAGGGAACAAAGATTGGCGATAATGTGCTTAGCTCAGATCCCGAGACACTACTCCCTCTCATGGGTGCCCTTGGCATCGACATTACACAAACTCTGTTTGTTGGGCCAAATAGTCTGTTGGTGGAAGGACCCTCTGACATTCTCTACTTGAAATGGGTGTCCTCGGAGCTACTTCGAAAGGGTCGCGAGGGGCTCAGCGGGAGATGGACTCTTTCTCCATCTGGCGGACTAGACAAGGTTGCAAGCTTTGTTGCGCTGTTCAGTGGGAAGCTAAAGAATATCGCAGTGTTTACAGATTATGCTAGTGGTGAGAAGAACAAGGTAGAGCGTCTACGTCAGCTGGAGGTACTAAAGGCTGGCCGAGTTCTCACAGCGGACCAATTCTCTGGGCAACAGGAAGCCGATATTGAAGACATGGTTGGTCGAGCCAACTATATCGAGATCGTGAAGCGGGCATATGGACTCAAGACAAAAGATGCTTTGCCTTTGAAAAAACCAGCCGATGCGCCGATCCGATGTGTGAAGGAAGTCGAAGATCATATGCGCCTCCAAGCTGGAAAGCCCGACTTCGATCACTTTGAGCCTGCGCGTTACTTTGCTGAGCACTTCGATGTTCTCAGCGCGGAACTTCCCGACATGCCAGGCATCCTTGACCGATTCGAAGCGTTGTTCAAGGAACTGAATGCTTTGCTCCCATAGCTACGTGGCGAAGGGGCGTTGTCTTGTGGATACCCGCACTGATCTAGCTCAAAGCAGAGTGACCTGTCAGAATGGACGTACCTCGACGACTCGCCCTTGCGATGCGAGCGTTGGCCTAAATCCAGCCTATGGCGATCAAGAAATCTGAACTCTACAGCTCACTCTGGGCAAGCTGCGACGAACTGCGCGGCGGAATGGACGCGAGCCAGTACAAGGACTACGTGCTGGTGATGCTGTTCATCAAATACGTCAGCGACAAGTACGCCGGGCAGAAGTATGCCGACATCGAGGTTCCTGAGGGAGCCAGCTTCAAGGACATGGTCGCACTCAAGGGCAAGTCCGACATCGGCGACCAGATCAACAAGAAGATCATCGCCCCGCTTGCCAAGGCCAACAGCCTGCCGGAAGCTGACTTCCCAGATTTCAACGACTCCAACAAGCTCGGGAGTGGCAAGGAGATGGTGGATCGCCTCACCAACCTCATTTCTATCTTCGAGAACCCGTCGCTCGACTTCAGCAAGAACCGAGCGGACGGAGACGACCTCCTTGGAGACGCCTATGAGTTCCTCATGCGGCACTTTGCCACCGAGAGCGGCAAGAGCAAGGGACAGTTCTACACTCCCGCCGAAGTCAGCCGCATCATGGCGCAGGTCATCGGGATCAAGACCGCCAAGACAAGCCGAAGCACCGCAATCTACGACCCAACTTGCGGATCAGGGTCGCTTCTCCTCAAAGTCGCCGACGAAGCTCCAACCGAGGTCACGCTCTACGGGCAGGAAAAGGACGTCGCCACCGCTGGCCTCGCTCGCATGAACATGATCCTGCACAACCATGCTACGGCAGAGATCAAGGGCGGCTCCAGCACCCTCGCCGATCCCAAGTTCAAGGACGGTCACGCCCTCAAGACCTTCGATTTCGTCGTTGCAAACCCACCTTTCAGCGACAAGCGATGGACGACCGGATTCACTCCAGGTAGTGATGAGTTCAACCGATTCCGGCTTGGTGTCCCGCCGAACAAGCAGGGCGACTACGCCTACCTGCTCCACATCATCGCCTCGCTCAAGAGCCAAGGCAAAGGCGCTTGTATCCTCCCGCACGGAGTCTTGTTCAGGGGCAACGCCGAAGCCGTCATTCGCAAAAACCTCATCCAGCGCGGGTACATCAGGGGCATCATCGGCCTGCCTGCAAACCTTTTCTATGGCACGGGAATCCCGGCCTGTATCGTCGTGATCGACAAAGAAGGAGCCCAGGATCGCAAGGGCATCTTCATGATCGACGCGAGCAAGGGGTTCATGAAGGACGGCCCAAAGAATCGATTGCGCGAGCAGGACATCCACCGGATCGTGGACGCGTTCAATCGCCAAGCCGAGATCGAGAAATACTCCCGGTTCGTCACGCTGGAAGAGATCGAGCGGAACGAGTTCAACCTCAATATCCCGCGCTACATTGACAGCTCTGAACCCGAAGACCTGCAAGACCTCGAAGGGCACCTCAAGGGCGGCATTCCGCAGTGGAATATCGACGAGCTGGAGGACTACTGGAAGGTCTGTCCGGGTCTGCGAGCGGAGCTGTTTGAAGAGATTCGGCCCGGATACGTGAGGCTTAAGGTTGAGCAGAGCCAAGTACGGCAAACGATCTTGGAGCACCCTGAGTTTCGAGCATTCGTCGCGGAAGTCGAAGCCCACTTCAAGCACTGGCAAGAGGAAGCCGCTACCCATCTCAAAAGTCTAGGCGTTGGCATGCACCCAAAGCAGGAGATCGTGCGGCTCTCGGAGAGCCTTCTCGCTCACTTCCAGGGCATGCACCTGCTTGATGCGTATTCGGTGTACCAGCACCTCATGGACTACTGGGCGAGCACGATGCAGGACGATTGCTACCTCATCGCCGCCGATGGCTGGAAGGCAGAGGTCGAGATCGTCACGAACAAAAAGGGCAAAGCCGCCGGGTGGACTTGTGACCTCGTGCCGAAGGAGTTGGTCATCGCCCGGTACTTCCAAGCCGAGCAGGATCGGATCGACGACCACTGCGCCAAGCTCGAAGCAATCACCGCCGAGATGGATGAGATGGAGGAAGAGCAGAGCGGAGATGAAGGCGTTTTCTCCGATCTGGAAAAGGTGAACCTCGCCTCAGTGAAAGTACACATGAAGGCGATGACCAAGGATGCTGATGGACTCATGCCGGAAGAGGTTGAACTGCTGAAGCGATACCTTGAGCTCGCCGGACAAGAGCAAACGGTGAAGCAATGGCTCAAGTCCGCCGAGGCAGACCTTGATCAGAAGCTACTAGCAAAGTACAAAACGCTGACCGAATCGGAGGTAAAGGAGCTAGTAGCCAAGGACAAGTGGCTGGCGGTTCTTGAAGGTGAGCTATACAACGAAATAAATGATCTAGTTTCAGCCGTCACTAATGCGGTTCGAAAGTCGGACGAACGATACGCGTGTTCACTTATTGACCTACAACATGACCTTGGAAAGCTATCTGAGAAAGTGCTCTCTAATATCAGAATGATGGGAGTGAAATGACCGAGGCAAAAGCTAACACTGAGGCTTATAGCCAGTACCCAAAGGACTGGAGACACGTTCCACTTGAGACACTCGTCATTGAAGGCGGATTGGTTAGAGGCCCTTTCGGCGGCTCATTGACTAAGGCTAGCTTCACCAAACAGGGCTACAAGGTCTATGAGCAACGAAACGCAATCTACCGCTCGACCGAGCTTGGGAGATACTATATCGGGCAGGCAAAGTTCAAAGAGCTAGAGCGGTTTCAGGTATGTCCAGGTGAAATGATTGTTAGTTGCTCGGGAACGATAGGACAGATTTTCAAACTTCCTGAAAACTCGCCTAAAGGAGTGATCAACCAGGCCCTTCTTAAGATTCGGCTTGATCCGGAAAGGATTCACGACGATTACTTCCTGCATGTGTTTCGATCTGATGAGTTCCAACAACGCATTAAAGAGAACACGCATGGTGGGGCAATGCAGAACTTGGTCGGAATGCCCATCTTTCGTCAAACAACCATAGCATGCCCTCCAACCATTCAAGAGCAGCGGGCGATTGCGGAGGCGTTGGGGGATGTGGATGAGTTGATTGGGAGCTTGGAGCGGTTGATCGCCAAGAAGCGTGACATCAAGCAGGCGGTGATACAGCAACTCCTCACTGGCCAAACCCGCCTACCCGGGTTCACAGAAAGATGGAGGCATGTGAAGCTTGGCACTCTCGGACAGTTCTTGAAAGGGTCTGGAATTAGTAGAAGCCAAGCCCAAAGCGGGAGCATTCCCTGCGTTCGGTATGGTGAGCTTTACACGTCTCATCACGACGTTGTTCAAACCTTCGAGTCTTTCATTTCGCTAGGCGTGGCGATTACTGCCCTGCGCTTAAGGAAGGGCGATATTCTCTTTGCAGGCTCTGGAGAAACAAAGGAAGAAATAGGAAAGTGTGCGGCGTTTGTCAACGATCTGGAGGCGTATGCAGGAGGTGACATCGTTGTTCTTCGGAATCAGTCCGAGTGCGCTCAGTACCTCGGCTACTACCTGAACACCCCTGCAATTGCTAGTCAGAAAGCAAGTAAGGGCCAGGGCGACGCAGTGGTCCACATCAGTGCGAAAGCTCTTGCGGACATCGATTGCCACATTCCTGAAGTTCATGAGCAAGAGGCCATTGCGGAGGTCATTACGAGCATAGACCTTGAGATGGCTCACTTGGATAAGCGGCTTGCGAAAACACGTAACATCAAGCAAGGCATGATGCAGCAACTTCTAACCGGTAAGGTGAGGTTGGTATGAGGAACTACTACCGCGTCATGCTCGGTCCCCAGAGCCGCCACGCTCAAGAGTGCTTTGACGGCGGTTACATCGCGGCGGGGTTCGTTTTTGGCATTGACCTCAGTCAGCGACTCATTGAAGATGCTTGGCAGTTTCGGCAAGAGTTCATCCCGATCCAGCGCGAACAGTTCCCCGACAAATCGAAAGCCAGTGCAGCTGCCAATGTCGGTGCGCTTTGGCGCATCTGCAAGGGCTTCCAAGTCGGCGATGTTGTCCTTTGCCCAGACGGTAAGGGTTCATACCGAGCCGGAGAGATCACAGGTGGCTACGTCTATGATCCGAACTCGCCGCTACCGCACCACCGCCCTGTCAAGTGGCTGGACGTGATCATCGCTCGTTCCGCGATGAGCGAGGCGCTGCAAAACTCCACTGGCTCCATCGGCACGGTAAGCGAAGTGACGCGGTTCCGCGAAGAGATCGAGGCCCTGCTCGGAACTCAATCTGGTCCGGTCATCCAAGTCAAAGGCGACCCTGAGGTAGAGGACCCGGTTGCGTTCGCGATGGAGAAGCACCTGGAGGCGTTCCTAGTCGCGAACTGGAATCAGACGCCCCTCAGCAAGGAGTTCGACATCTTCCAGGAGGACGGCGAGATGGTGGGGCAGCAGTATCCGACCGACACCGGCCCGATTGATATCCTCGCGGTGAGCAAGGACAAGAAGCGCCTGATGGTGGTGGAACTGAAGCGCGGACGGGCGAGCGATGTTGTGGTCGGCCAGATTCTCCGGTATATGGGATATATCAAGGGTCAGGTTGCCGAGCCGGATCAGTCGGTCGAGGGCGTCGTAATTGCTCTGGAAGACGATGTGAAGCTCAAGTGGGCTCTTGCCGCCGTCCCTTCGGTGATGTTCTACCGATACCAAGTGAGTTTCAAACTGATCCCCGGAGGCCAACCATGAGCGAAGTCGGCAAAATCGAACGCATCACCCAGAACCGCATCGTCGCGCTGTTTCGTGATGAGCTGAACTACACCTATCTGGGAGACTGGGAAGAGCGCGAGGACAATACTAACATCGAGGAGAAGCTGGTCTCGGAGCACCTAGCTTCTGCGGGTTATTCCAGTGAGCACATCAGCCGAGTGCTGGATGAATTGCGCCGCGAATCCTCGAATCCTTCGCGGACGCTTTACGCCAACAATCAGGCGATCTGGAAGCTCCTGTACTACGGCGTAAAGGTGAAGCTTGGCGCGGGGCAAAAGGAGGAAACGGTTTGGCTCGTCAACTGGAATGAGCCCGAGAAGAATCACTTTGCGATTGCCGAAGAGGTCACCTTGAATGGCGACCACGACCGCCGTCCCGACATCGTGATCTACCTCAACGGGTTAGCGGTTGGGGTGCTGGAACTCAAGCGCAGCACGGTTGGGATTGGCGAAGGCATCCGCCAGGCGATCAGCAACCAAGACAAGATGTTCCACGAGTGGTTCTATCCGACGGTCCAGTTCGTGATGGCCGGCAACGACTCGGAAGGGTTGCAATACGGGGCCATCGGAACGCCCGAGAAGTATTGGCTGAAGTGGAAGGAAGACGAGGAGGACAACTCTCGGTACAAGCTCGACAAGTACCTCCTCAAGATGTTCGATAAGCACCGAATCTTGGACTTGATTCGGAACTTTGTCGTGTTCGACGCTGGGGTTAAGAAGCTGCCGCGTCCTCACCAGTATTTCGGTGTGAAGCTCGCTCAGGAGCGGATTGCCGAGAAGCAAGGCGGAATCATCTGGCACACACAGGGCAGCGGCAAGAGCATCGTGATGGTGCTCCTCGCGCAGTGGATTCTGGAGACCAATCCGAACGCCCGAGTTGTTGTGATCACTGACCGTGACGAGCTTGATAAGCAGATCAAAGACGTCTTTGAGTCGGCGGGGCACGACATTTACCGCACGAGCAGCGGAGCCGACCTAATCGATCAGCTCTCTCAGGCGAAACCGCGTCTCCTTTGCTCACTGGTTCACAAGTTTGGTCAACGTGGAGTGATCAACTTTGAGGCGTTCATCGAAGAGCTTCGCTCCCGGCCGAGCCAGGTGCATGGCGAGATTTTCGTGTTCGTGGATGAAGCCCACCGAACCCAGAGTGGCAAACTCAACAAGGCAATGAAGGCCCTACTACCGGGTTCGATCTTCATCGGATTCACCGGAACACCTCTGTTGCGCCAGGACAAGCAGACCACGATGGAGGTGTTCGGTCGGTATATCCACACCTATAAGTTCAAGGAAGCTGTCGAGGACGAAGTAGTTCTTGACCTCATCTATGAGGCTCGGGATATCGACCAGCACATCGGCAACCAGGAGAAGATCGATCAGTGGTTCGAGGCGAAGACTCGCGGACTGAACGACTGGCAGAAGGAAGAACTGAAGAGCAAGTGGGGCACGATGCAGAGCGTCCTCAGCTCCAAGGCTCGGATGGATCGGGTTGTTGCGGATATCGTGTTCGACTTCAGCGTTCAGCCTCGGCTCTCCAACGAACGAGGGAACGCGATGCTGGTTGCTTCGAGCATCTACGAAGCATGCAAGTACTTCGAGTTGTTCCAGAAGACGGTGTTCAAGAATCACTGCGCGATCATCACGTCGTACGATCCACAGGCGAGCGACGTGTCGAAAGAAGACACTGGGGCGAACACCGAGACCGACCGCCAGTTCATCTACAACATCTACACTGACCTCCTTCGTGACGTTCAGGCGGCTCCGGGGAAGACGAAGACCGAGACCTACGAAGACAACATGAAGGAGAGGTTCAAGAAAGAGCCTGCCAACATGAAGCTCCTCATCGTGGTGAACAAGCTCCTTACAGGCTTCGATGCGCCGCCCTGCACCTATCTCTACATCGACAAGTCACTGCAGGATCACGGACTGTTTCAGGCGATTTGCCGCACCAACCGGCTCGATGGGGATGACAAAGACTTCGGGCATATCGTGGATTACAAAGACCTGTTCAAGAAGGTCGAGAATGCCATTTCGGTTTACAGCGCGGATGCCATAGACGATCCAGACGATGGGGTAACTCCAGAGGTTCTGATCAAGGACCGATTGGAGATCGGAGTCCAACGCCTCGATGCTGCACTTGAGGCTTTGGAGCTTCTTTGCGAGCATGTGGAGCCTCCGAAGGAAGAGCTTCAGTACATCCACTATTTCTGCGGGAACACCGAAGTCGCGAGTGACCTGTCGGATCGTGAGGTTCAGCGTGTGACGCTATACAAGCTCACCGTTGCATTTATCCGAGCCTACGCCAACATCGCCGACGAAATGGCTGAGGCTGGATACTCTGATGCTGAGGTTCAGCGGATTAAGGAGCGGCTCGACTTCTATGTGAAGCTGCGCGACGTGATTCGGAAAGCAGCCGGTGAGGTGCTCGACATCAAGCCGTTTGAAGCCGACATGCGGCACTTGATCGATACCTACATTCAGGCCGACGAACCTCGGAAGATTTCTCCGTTTGACGATATGCCGTTGCTTGAGTTGATTGTAAAGTCGGGCATAGCTGCGGCCATCGAGTCGCTGTCGGACGGTTTGAAGGGCAACCAGGAAGCCATTGCTGAAACGATCGAGAACAACGTCCGAAGCAAGATCGTGAAGGAGCAGATCAACGACCCGGCATTCTTTGCCAGGATGTCGGCGCTCCTCGACGAAATCATCAAGGCAAGGAAGGCCAAAGCGCTCAAGTACGAGGAGTATCTCAAGAAGATTGCCGAACTCGCGAAGAACGTTGAGCTTGGTGCAACGCCCGATATTCCAGCGTCGCTAAACAGTCCTGGCAAGAGAGCTCTCTACAACAACTTGGGGAACAACGAGGCTCTTGCGATCCAGATTGACGATGCCGTCCGGCGCGTCAGGCCCGCTGATTGGCGCGGCAATCCGCAGCGGGAGCGCGTCATCAAACGAGAACTCTTCGTGATTCTTCAAGATGAAGCTGAAGTAGAGCGAACCTTCGGGATCATCCGGAACCAGAAGGAGTACTGATGCAGACCCAGCTCATTCTTGGCGATATCGTGGCGGATGTGCTCCTGAAGGACATCAAGAACGTGCATCTGAGCGTCTATCCACCGACTGGTCATGTGAGGATTTCTGCTCCAGACGGGATGAGTCTAGAGAATATCCGCGCCTACGCAGTCTCCAAACTAGATTGGATCCGTCAGCAACAGACTAAGCTTCGTGAGCAGGAGAGGATCACGCCGCGCGAGTACGTGGATGGCGAGAGTCACTATGTTTGGGGCAAGCGTTATCGACTCAAGGTAATCGAGTCTTTCGATGGTGTCGGCATCTCGATTCGAGGATCGAGCCTTGTACTCAGGGTTCGACCAGGGACCAATATCGCTCGCCGGGAAGAGTTGGTTGAATCATGGCTCAGGGCGCAGCTGAAGCCCGTGATTGCTGAGTTGATTTCGAAATGGGAGCCCAAGCTAGGTGTTACAGTGGACGCCTTCCACGTTCAACGCATGAAAACGAAGTGGGGCAGCTGCAGCCCGTTGCGGCAGGCAATCCGCTTGAACACTGAACTGGCCAAGAAGCCGGTTGAGTGCCTGGAGTACATCGTGGTTCACGAAATGGTGCACATGCTTGAACCGAGCCACAACGAACGATTCGTCAATTTGATGAACGACAACCTTCCGAAGTGGAAGTACCATCGAGAGGAGTTGAATCGCTTGCCAGTGCGCCACGAGGACTGGCGATATTAAGCACTACCCCTCGTCCGAGTAAATCCAAACGTGGTCGAACGAAACTGTAGGGTTGGCTGTGGGGACAACAGCCAAAGGGTTGGCGATTGTGTTAGCAAGTATTGCCATGACTTGTGAGACTTGAGCTTGTGTCAGGCCAGAACCCTCCCAAGTGCCAGTCGTCCTATGAGTTCCAGGAATATACACCTGTCCAACTCCCAAAACTTTCCATTGTGCTTGGAGATAGTTGCGTACATGGCTGCGAGTATCTTGGTTCAACGAGATACGAATGGTAACTCTCACTGGTGATTCTCCTGGTTCGACATCGAGATTGTACCTTCCGTAGCGTAAGCGCTCTGAAGTCTCTCTGCGGCATCCCTCATCGCACCATCCAGCACGTGCCCATATAGGTTGGACGTGAGTGCGATCTGCGAGTGCCCAAGATAGCGGCTCACTTGGTGGAGGTTCAATCCGGCCATCAGCATGAACGTCGCGGCGGAGTGCCGGAGCGAATGCATGCCGGTGCGGGGAAGTCCTGCCTTCTCCAGCGCGATGTGCAGGTAGTCGTTGACGTACTTCGGATCGAAGGGGCGTCCCCACGGGTTCAGAAACACGAGGTCGAGGTCATTCTCGTAGCCCTCATCCTCTTGTCGGTTGCGCTCGAATCGAACCACATCGAGCGAATGGCCGACGAGAGGCATCGTTCGCATGCTCTTCTCGGTCTTGAGTGGTTTGAGCACGAGTTTCTTGCCCATCCGTTGGAGTTGCGAGGACACGAGAATGGTCTTCTGCTTCAGGTCTACGCCGTCCCAGGTGAGGCCGGTGACCTCTCCGATCCTCATTCCGGTAGCCAAGGTGAACTTGACCAGGTTCTCGATGGGTGAGCCCTCAAGCGCGGTCAGGAGCTTTTGAACCTGCTCAGCGTCGAAGTAGACCTTTGCATTACGCCTCACTTTCGGGGCGAACGTCCTGGACACGGGATTGTCGTGGGCTTCACCGAACTTCATCGCGACGCCGTACGCGGCCCGTAGGGTGCGCCGTGCCGCGGCGATGGTGTTCGCAGTCGCGCCGTCGTCTTCAATGGTCTTAAAGAGCCTTGTAACGTCCATCGGCGTCACTCGTTGGAGCTCCATCCGCCCGAGGTAGGGCTTGATCCGTCGTTCGCACATGAGTCGGTAGAACTCGTACGTCTTGACCTCACGGTTCAGCTTGACGTGCTCCTCAAGCCAGACGTCGAGCCAAGAGGAGACCGTGTGGCCCCGACGGTCGGGAATGCTCCTCCCAGCGACGAGCAAGGCGTTCAGCTCATTGAGCGCCTTGACCGCTTCGGCTTGGGTTCGGCAGCTCACCTGGCGATACTTCGGGCGACCCTCGGTGGTGAAGCCATCCTGCACCTGCGCGACGTACTTCTTGCCGCGCTTGAAGATGCTTCCTGATCCTTTCTCACGTCTTCCTGTTCGGGGCATTTCTGCAGTTTATCCTAAAGCGCTCTGCAGTTTATCCGCAGTTTACGGAGCGGAAGAGGGTGGTCAAAAGTGGTCTACGGTGGATCTTCTAGGTTCAAATCTTAAACCTGAGCGGACGATTCTGGACGCCGCTGGATTTGACATTCTGATTCTCTTAATCAGCGGGTCGTAGGTTCGAGCCCTACACGGTCCACCATTCCTTCTGCCCTCTAATCAGGGCGCCGCGTCACTCATCCAGGTCCACGCCCATCTCCCGGAACCGGGCCGCCGCGTGCAAGAAGTGCGTGGTGATCCAGAACACCGTCCAACCTTCGCTGTAGCCCCCGCGCAGGCGATACACATCCGACATATCCCCCGCCTGGGCAAAGTTGGTGTGCTGGATCTGCTCACCCTGGCTGCCTTGCGCATCAATCAGTTGCCCGCAACTGCGGAACATCACCTTCGCCAGTTGCATCAGCTCGGGGCGCCCCAGCAGTTCCCCCATGCGGTAGATCTCGGGCGTGAAATACACCCCAAAGACATCTAGGTGTTGGTTCTGCGCAGAGACCACGGTCCACCCGCGCGACTTGAATCCGGGATCCTTCAGCCGGCCCGGGGGCAGGTCCACATCCCACACCATGGTGTAAGAAAGCGTCACGTACAGCGCATGGGTGGCGTAGTCCAGATACTTCCGTTCGCCGGTGGCATCATAGGCGGCCAAGAACGCCTGTAGCGCCGCCCAGGCTCCTTCCTTATCTTCGCACTGCGCGTCCAGCGTGCCGCCCCAATAGGGTTCTTCCATCGAGAGGTGCCGCGCCGCGTAGTGGTCCGCCGCCTTCAGGGCTGCTTGCCGGTAGGTGTTGTTCCCAAGTAGGCGGGACGCCCGCAAGAGGGGCGAAACCATGAACCCCTCGTTCGTTGAGACCGGTCGCCAATCCTCCTTGAGGATGCGCGCGGAGTGGAAGTCGCACGCCCGCCGCAAGAACTCGCGCCACTTGCTGGTTTCAAATCCGGCACTGGCAAGCTCCACGGCGCGGCTGATGCTCTCCATCGCCTGCCCCTGCGAGACGAAATCCTGCTCGGTCCAGGCCCCGGTTTCCACCGTATAGCGCTGATGAAAGCCCCGCTCGTTAAACGGGCTGCTCGCCAGCAGATCGAGGGCGCCCTGCACGCGCGGCGCGCTCGCCGGGTCCAACACCTGCAGCGCGTAGCCCAGGGCCTCGGCCTGGCCGCACCACCCCATCACATAGTGCGTGCCCTGCACGTAGTCCGGGTACATCTCAAACCCCGGGTGCTCGCCCTCGCGCCATCGCGAGTTGGTAAAGGCCAGCTTGGCGTCGATGATTTCCTGGGCCGTGGGCAAGCCATCCAGGCTATAGGGTTGGAAGAGCTTGAGACTGGCCTCCATGGGATGGCGGAACCCAAACCCCGGCTGCTCCACCGGATACGCCTGCAAGAAGAACGTCTTCTCCAAAATCATCCCCGGCCGCAGGGTCAGCCAGGTGTCCGGGTACGCCATAAAGGTGCCCTGCCGCGCCTTCACCACGTTGCGCTGGCCGTTGGAGGCGCACGGGCCGCTCAGCAGGGTCAGTTCGTGGCCGGTTTCGCGAGTGGTGAGGCCCAGGGTCCACCACTGATCTTGCTTGTGCGCGCCGGCGGGCATGCTAGGGATGCTGTGCAGGGCCACGCCGTGGGTGGCGTTTTCGAGCGAGGCGAAGGGCATGGCATAGCGGTGTTCCTCATAGAACGACTCCTCCCCGGGGGTCATGGTCTGGATGGGGACGCAGCTCTTGGTCTTGGCGCCGGAGGGGTTGCCGAAGTAGGAAATGCCCGGCAAAAACGGCTTGGCGCCCTGGCCCTGGTGCATGTTCCACCGCACGGAGAGGGTGACTTGGTTCAGCGGGGTTTGGCCGTGCCACTCCCACCGGCGCACGCACCGCACCAGGTTGCCCTCCACGCGGTAAGAATCGCTCAGTTCCAGCTTGCCTTCGGGCAGGGTGAGGGTGCCTTTGGCAATCTGCCAGTCTCCGCTTTGGGTGAGCGAAGTGGGTTGGGCGTGGTGCCAGCGGGCGGGCCAGCCGTCTTCCCAGGCCGTGGCGACGCTCCAGAGGCCTTCTTGGGGGGAGGAGAGGGCGACTTGGTCGCCTCGGCGCAGGGTGGCCTGGCCATCTTGGAAGGAGAACTGCGGGGCGAGGAGGGAGCCGGTGAGCGCAGCCACGAGCATGCGGCGCAGAGTACCGGGCGGGGAAGAGCGGATGCTCGGATTGACAAGGGGGCGCGGGATTCAACAAGTCAGGATATCAAATTAAGGGAGAGGACAAAGCTACTTGCCAGCACATTCGTTCGCAACGCAACTTTGCTTTCATTTTGTAATACCGATGAAAAAACTTTCACACACCCTTGACATCCCCCCAAATGACAGCGCTAAACTGCCCGGCAATCTTCGGGGGCAGACCATGTTTCTCAAGCGCGTAACACTCCTTCTCGGTGCGGTGGCCATCACCGTCCAGGCCACGGCCATCGCCTGGCCTGTCCTTGCCCTCGGCGCCAAGGCCGGCAAGGAAAAGGCAGAGCAGGAGTTCCGCCGCTTCGTCCCGGTCATCGCCCCGGCCTTCACCGAGCGGCCCACCCGCGTCTACCGGGGGACCAACCCCGCCCGCGATCCGCAGCGCAACAACTGGTGGACCCCCTCCCTCCGCCGCGATCTTGACCGCCTGGAGATGCAAGAAGCCATCGAGCGCGGCGATGTCTACGCGGCCCTGCGGCCCATGCTCCCCGCCCTGTTGCAGGCCGGTGGAAGCGGCGGCGCGGGTGCTGGTGGTGGCGGCGGCGGAGAAGGCAGCGGCTCGGGCGGCGGTTCGGGTTCCGGCGGTGGCGCCGGCGGGGGAGCCGGAGAAGGCGGCGGTGCCGGGGCGGGTGGCCTCGGTGGCGAAACCAATACCAACACCGGCAACAAGCTTAGCACCCTGGGCATCGTCAGTTGGGGCGCGGTCGGCGATAGCGGCGTCAGCTTCCGGCTGTTCCACTCCAGCATCGGCGATTACCAGCGCGACCTGGGCTACGGCTGGAGCCACAGCTACGACGTCAAGGTCACTCACACGCCCGGTTCTTCGGCCATTTTGCGCATGCCGGATGGCCTCTTGGTGCCTTACGCCGAGGTCAGCGGCGCGTTCGATCCGCCCTCCGGGTGGCAGCACAGCCTTGTCAAAAACGCCAACGGCACCTTCACCCTCACTTTCACCAATCAAAGCAAGTGGGAATTCAACGCGGCGGGCTGGCTCACGGCCAAGAAAGACCGCGTCGGCAATACCACCGCTGTCAATCGCGATGCCAGCGACAAGATCACCACGGTCACCTCGCCAGATGGCCGCGCGCTCACCTTTGCCTACGATGGAAGCGGACGCATCACCAGCGTCACGGATCCGCTCTCCCGCGTATGGACTTTCACGCATGATGCCGCCGGCGACACCACTGGCGTCAGCTACCCGGCCCTCAGCGGCGTGACGAAGACGCGCACGTTCACCTACAACGCCCAGCACAACATCCTCACCGAAACCGACCTGGATGGCCACGTGTGGACCTGGACTTACGATTCCAGCGAACGCATGACCAGCCACGCCACCCCGCTGGGTCACACCACGGGCTATGCCTACACCACCAGCAGCACCACCATCACGCTGCCCGGCGGCCAAACCGTGGTGCATAACTATTCCAGCGGCCTCCTGGCCAGCGAGGTGGATGCGGCGGGCTTCAGCACGGCCTACACCTACGATGCCGAGCGCAACCCGCTCACCGTCACCGATGCCCGGGGCAAGGTGTGGACGTACACCTATGACGCCACGGGCAACACGCTCACCAGCAAGAACCCCCTCAACCAAACCACCACCTACACCTATAACGCCACCAACGATCTGCTCACGGTCACCACGCCTCTGGGCCACGTGACGACGGTGAACTACAACGCGCAGGGGCGGGTCACCTCCGTGGTGGACCCCCTGGGCCGCACCACCGCCACCGCGACGTACAACGCGTTTGGTGACCTTACGGCCGTGGCGGATGGCCTCGGGCGCACCAGCACTATGGCCTACAACGGCTACGGCGACGTCACCAGCAGCACTGACCCCACGGGCCTGCAAACCAGCGCCACCTATGACCTCATCGGGCGGGTGGCCACGGTCACCGACCCGGCGGGCAACGTCATCACGGCCACTCGGGATAACTGGCGGCGCATTGCGGGCGTAGCCCTGCCCGGCGGAACCTCCGTCTCGCTGGTCTACAACTTCCGCAATCTGGTCACCTCGTTCACGGATGAGCTCAGCCGCACCAGCAGCCGCACCTATGACAACGCAGGGCGGCTCATCACGGCCACCAACCCCAAGGGCGAAACCCACACCTACACGTACAACAGCAACAGCTGGGTCACGGCCATCACCAATGGGCGCGGGGCCACCCGCAACTTCGCTCACAGCGCCCGCGGCGATGTGACGAGCCTCACCCTGCCGGATGGCGCGGTGGAGCAGTGGAGCTACCTCGGTACCGGCCAAACCAGTGGCTACACCTCGCCGCTCGGCTACACAAATAGCTACGTATTCGATGATGCCGGACAGATGACCACCGTGGACTACCCCGCGGGCACCGATACCACCTTTGCCTATGATGCCAGCGGCCGCCACACCCAGATGGTGGACGCTACGGGCACCACCACCTACACCTACAACGCGGCGGGCGAGCTGACCATCCTGGCCCAGCCGCAAGGAACCACGACCTACACCTACAACGCCGCCGGGCAGCGCCTGACGATGAACGAAGCCGGCAGTGGCACCACCACCTACAGCTACGACACCGCCGGGCGGCTGGCGTCGCTGGTGAACCCCTTCAGCGAGACGACGAGCTTTGTTTACGACACGCTGGGCCGGGTGGGGCAGAAAACCCTCGCCAACGGCACCTCGGAGCACTACGCCTACGACACCCGTTCGCGCCTCACGCAGGTGCAGCTGAAGCAGGGCGCCACCGTGCTCCGCACCACCGGCTACGCCTGGGACAATGCGGACCAGATCACCAGCCAGACCGTGAACGGCGTGACGACCAACTTCGGCTACGACCTGGCCGGGCAGCTGACCAGCGAGGTCCGCAGTGGCTACAACGTGGCCTACACCTACGATGCCAACGGAAACCGCCTGAGCAAGACGGTGAATGGCACGGTGGAAAGCTATACTTATGACCTGGCGGACAAGATGCTAACGGCCGGGGCCAAGAGCTACACCTACGATGCTGCAGGGCGGACCGTGAGCATCAATGCGCCCGGCGGCACCACTACCCTGAGCTACGATTACGAAAGCCGCGTGACCGCCATCGCTGGCCCGGGGATCAACGAAACCCACACCTATAACGGCCTGGATACGCGGGTGGGGACGGTGCAAGGGGGCGTGTCTCGCACCTTCGTGCGGGATGGCAGCTACGTCACGGACCCCGTGCTGCGAGATGGCCAGGCCACCTACACGCCGGGGGTGTCGGAGCGGCGGGGCGGGGTCTCCACCTGGTCTCACTCTGGCCTCAAGAACGCCGACGCGCAGACCTCCGTTGCTGGTGCTATCCAAGCCACCCGGGTGTACGACGCCTTCGGGGCGGAACTCTCCGCCACCGGAACCTGGAAGGGCCCCTTCGGCTATGCCGGCGGCTTCGGCTACCAAGAGGATTCCAGCGGCCTCAAGCTCCTCGGCCACCGCTACTACGACCCAACCACCGGGCGGTTCCTTTCCAGGGATCCAATCAAGGACGGGAGGAACTGGTATGTGTATGCTCAGAATATTCCCTTTCGAGGAGAGGCTTCCCCTCCGTTCGGGGGTCGAGGTGTCTCACCATCGGACGAAGCTGTGAACAAGCCCATAAATCCCTGGAAGGATTTTGGGGAATGGATAGGCCCATTTCTCGCTGATGCGTTTGGTCCCGAAAATCCAGTTGGTGGCCCTGCAGCTATGCTCGAACCTACTGCAAAAATGCCCTGGAGGGACCTTGATGCCAGAAGACAGCAAGAGCGGCAGGAGTTGACTCCAGTTGATGAGCAAGATGGAAAGGGTGACAAGTTGTCTTGGGGCTATGATACAGAGCACCATGAGGTACCGTATGTACCAAGTTGGTCAGACAGGGTTCCAAGGGCAAGGCCAGTACTTGATAGCTTGTTTGCTCATGAAGGTATCAGCCCGTTTGCTTACCCCGATTGGAGGCCCCCGTATCAGAGGGTTAAGGCATTTGATATACCTTTGCCTGAAAGGCGTGAAAATCCGTTCGGGCTTGCCGGTGCGGGAATGCCTGTGCGGGAGCATTAGGCAATGAAACCGAATGCGTAAGGAAGGGCTACCATGATTTCAGGAAAGTATCTCGCAATCTTTCTATGGCTCTTCTCCTTTGCAGCTGGTTTTCCTGCTTTTGAGCGATTTCGTAGTGGTGATCATACATCCTCGCCCACAAGCAGGATGCGCGTCAATGACATGCAAGGAAGTGTGCTTCTGGCGGTGACTTCGTTAGGATTGGCAGCCTTGGGCATCTATACTTGGAGGAAAGATGAAGACTAGCGCGAACCTGTTACTGATGATTTTGCTCAGCTTTGGATGCACCCAGTCTTCTGAGCTGGATACAAGCGAATATCGCAGATTGTACTTCCGGTACTTGGGAATTCACGAAAGGAGTAGTGAACGTCTGCAGTCGCTGCGTGGACAGGACAGGTCGAAAGCGCGATCCGGTCTCAGAGAAAACATGAGAATAAAGCGGGATGATTTAAGGCGCCTTAGCTTCGAGGTAAATCATCGGAATGAGTTTCAAGGCAAGAACGATGTTGGGGATCGGTTTTTAGAAGTTATCCTGCTTGAAGTTCAGAATCTGGATGAGGCAGAGAGAATACTTGCGAGTGATTTGCCAGAAAGGACGAAGAGCGAGCAGCTCGACAACAACTCGCAACATCTCCGTGCAATTTATGATCGCTACCTGCCGCGTCTCATGCAGGATCTTGATATACCTATGGATACTAAAGGTCTACTGGAACAGGTTTAGGCTACGATCTCGTCGGGCAGCTCACCAGCGAAGTGCGGTCCGGGTTCTCCGCGCAGTACGCCTACGACGCCAACGGCAACCGGCTGAGCAAAACGGTCAATGGGGTGAGCGAAAGCTACTCCTACGACAGCGCCGATAAACTCCTGGCGGTGTCGGGCGGGAATGATCCGCGCACCATTGGCTACGATGCGGCCGGTCGCATGACCAGCGTGCAGCGCGCGGCGGGCACCACCTTCCTCGCTTACGATTTTGACGACCGCGTGGTGCAAATCCAGGATCCGACGGGGGTGCAGAACCACACCTATGACTCTCTGGACGCGCGGATCAGCAGCACCTTTGGCGGCGTGACGCGCAACTATCGGCGGTCCGGGGCGGGTTCCTGGGCGCCGGTGGTGAGTGATGGCGCGGCCCTGTACTCGCCGGGAGTCTCCGAGCGGCGCGGCGGAACCACAACGTATCTGCACGCGGATTCGGGTTCCACGGACCTGCAGACCACGGCCGCCGGGGCGGCGCTAGCGGGCCGGGAGTTCAGTGCCTTTGGCGAACTGGTGCAGTCCGCCGGGACGTGGCAGGGGCAGTCCGGCTTCATGGGGCTGGAGAACTTTGGCAACCCTATCCAGGTTGGCAATGGCGGCGGGGTTTATGATCCCGGCACCGGTCGAGTCGGTACGCCCGGGGCTGGCGGGCGCAACGATTACACGCCAGGGTCTGGTGGGCCATCCAATCGTATCCACCCGACCATCGAGTTTGTCCCCGCTGACGAAGGTGGGCCGTACACGACTCCCTGGGAATGGGAGGACTTCTTTGCCGGATGGGGCGATACCTTAACCTGGGGCGGCACCCGACAGGTCCGGGTCTGGATCGGCTGCGACGATGTCGTGGACTACGGTTCCGGCAGCTACCGGGTCGGCGAGATTGTCGGCGAGGTCCATGACACGGCACTTGGTGGCAAGGGTAAGGCGGCCAAAATCGGGGCAAGGGCAGCTGAGGAAGGTGCAGAGGCGGCTCGTAGACTCAAGCCAGGTTCAGCTGGTGGCCCTGGGGCAGGGCTTCCATTTACAAAGAAGACAAAGAAGGAGGCGATAGAGAAGAATGCTGCTGACCATGGGGGCAAGTGTGTTTGCGTTTACTGCCTTCAGACAACGGATAGGCCACATGTTGATCACATTATTCCTCGATCACGAGGCGGTAACAACTCCATTGACAATGCTCAGGTAACATGCCCGCACTGTAACCTCTCGAAAGGCGCTGGAGATTGTCCAAAGAGCCCTCCTGCGAACCAAAGAGGAAAATGGCCGCTTTCGCATTGGAATAGAAGCAATGAGTGAAGACGAAGTACTGAAGCCGCGCTACCTCACGCATAGTGAACCCATTTGGCGAGATAAAGCCAATTACTTGCTGATGGCAGACATTGATGGTGACCTAGAACAACTGTGGGCGCGTGAAATTGGGGACGGAAAGTTCATGATATGTTGCGTGCCTCTCTTCGTATACGATATAGCATTGGGCGATATCGTAGAGGCTGATGATGATGACCAAGTGACGAGAGTCATCGAGCGCTCAGGGCGATACGGTTTTCGAATCTGGTTATCGGATGCCGGTCAACTTGCTATCAACGAGATTCTTGATGAGCTAAGTGGGCTTGGCGCGTTTATTGAACGATCTTCTAATCAGTTGTATGCAATTGATGCGCCTGATGCGGTGGTTGCTACTGATGTTCGCCGAGTTCTCGAAAGGATGCAATCTGAGGGTCTATTCGAGTATGAAACCGGGTGGCTCTAGTCTCGCTGGTCTACAACTTCCGCAACCTGGTCACCTCGTTCACGGATGAGCTCAGCCGCACCAGCAGCCGCACCTATGACAACGCAGGGCGGCTCATCACGGCCACCAACCCCAAGGGCGAAACCCACACCTACACCTACAACAGCAACAGCTGGGTCACGGCCATCACCAATGGGCGCGGGGCCACGCGGAACTTTGCGCACAGCGCGCGCGGCGACGTGACGAGCCTCACCCTGCCCGATGGCGCAGTGGAGCAGTGGAGCTACCTCGGCACGGGCCAAACCAGCGGCTACACTTCGCCGCTCGGCTACACCAACAGCTACGTGTTCGACGATGCCGGGCAGATGACCACCGTGGACTACCCGGCGGGCACGGACACCACCTTTGCCTATGATGCCAGCGGCCGCCACACCCAGATGGTGGACGCTACCGGCACCACCACTTACACCTACAACGCCGCCGGCGAGCTGACCAGCCTGGCCCAGCCGCAGGGGACCACGACCTACACCTACAACGCCGCCGGGCAGCGCCTGACGATGAACGAGGCCGGCAGTGGCACCACCACCTACAGCTACGACACCGCCGGGCGGCTGGCGTCGCTGGTGAACCCGTTCAGCGAGACGACGAGCTTTGTTTACGACACCTTGGGCCGGGTGGGGCAGAAAACCCTCGCCAATGGCACCTCGGAGCACTACGCCTATGACACTCGTTCCCGCCTCACGCAGGTGCAGCTGAAGCAGGGCGCCACCGTGCTACGCACCACCGGCTACGCCTGGGACAATGCGGACCAGATCACCAGCCAGACGGTGGATGGCGTGACCACCAACTACGGTTACGACCTGGCCGGGCAGCTGACCAGCGAGGTCCGCAGTGGCTACAACGTGGCCTACACCTACGATGCCAACGGAAACCGCCTGAGCAAGACGGTGAATGGCACGGTGGAAAGCTATACTTATGACCTGGCGGACAAGATGCTAACGGCCGGGGCCAAGAGCTACACCTACGATGCTGCAGGGCGGACCGTGAGCATCAATGCGCCCGGCGGCACCACTACCCTGAGCTACGATTACGAAAGCCGCGTGACCGCCATCGCTGGCCCGGGGATCAACGAAACCCACACCTATAACGGCCTGGATACGCGGGTGGGGACGGTGCAGGGGGGCGTGTCTCGCACCTTTGTGCGGGATGGCAGCTATGTGACGGACCCCGTGCTGCGGGATGGCCAGGCCACCTACACGCCGGGGGTCTCGGAGCGGAGGGGTGGGGTTTCCACCTGGTCTCACTCCGGCCTCAAGAACGCCGACGCGCAGACCTCCTCCGTGGGGGCGATTGCAGCGACCCGGGTGTACGATGCCTTCGGCGCGGAACTCTCCGCCACCGGAACCTGGAAAGGCCCCTTCGGCTATGCCGGTGGCTTTGGTTACCAAGAGGATTCCAGTGGCCTCAAGCTCCTCGGCCACCGCTACTACGACCCGACGACGGGCCGGTTCCTATCGCGGGATCCAATGAAAGACGGAAGGAGCTGGTATGTGTACTGCCAAAACTCCCCGATGGGCAATGTAGATATTGACGGCCTTATGGTTGTCTCAATAATGAAGAAGCACGCAGAAGAAGCGTTTGCTGATTCTGGGACTGCGTTCATTGGCGGTGGAGGTCAAGTTATCGTAGGTGTCTTTGCATTCTCTATGCACATTGATGCAATTCATGAATTGAACCACGGAAACACAGCTCTAAGCGTGAACTTTGGCTTCGGCCCAGCTATTGGTGTTTATGGTGGAGGTGGAGTGGAATTTGGGTATGATCCTAATGGAGATGTGAGTGACGAAGCTCAGTCACAATACAAGGGATGGGCTACCGGATTTGCAACACCAGCTGGCTCTCTTGAGACGTATGATGCCAGTGGCGACAATGCGTGGTTCACTCCGGAAAAAGCTCTAGAGGGCTGGGGCGCGAACATTGGTCCTGGTGCTGGTTGGGGCGTCTACCGAGAAAAGAGACTTGGTACAAATTTCTTGCTTGCTACGGGAGGATGAGAGCTAAAATGGCGGAGCTATTTGAAGACCTCAAGTCTGCCTTCCCAGCAGCAGCAATCTTCTACATTGGAGGACTGATAGTGTCGAGCAGATGGTACTTATTCTGGTTTGTCAGGCGTAGGGCTGAGATTCAATCCAGGCATTCAAGTTCCGAAAAGTTTGTATATAGGCTCACGAATACCAAAGCTTACGTAGAGCAAATTCATTGGAAAGTGAAAGCACTTCTGCTTCTGCATGCCGTCGTGCAACACTTCTTGATTGCAACAAATGTATGGCCATATCGAGGTAGTTAATGAGTTTAGGGGTCAAGCTGGATTGAATTTAAAAAAATGGTCAACGATGGATGCGCCACCACCTAATGCTACGACACCGCCGCGCGGCTGGCTTCGCTGGTGAACCCGTTCAGCGAGACGACGAGCTTTATGTATGACACCTTGGGCCGCGTGGGGCAGAAATCCCTCGCCAACGGCACCTCGGAGCACTACGCCTATGACACCCGTTCGCGGCTGACGCAGGTGCAACTGAAGCAGGGCGCCACGGTGCTACGCACCACGGGCTACGCCTGGGACAATGCGGACCAGATCACCAGCCAAACCGTCAACGGTGTGACCACGAACTACGGCTACGACCTGGCCGGGCAGCTGACCAGCGAGGTCCGCAGTGGCTACAACGTCGCCTACACCTACGACGCCAATGGAAACCGGCTCTCGAAGACGGTGAATGGCACGGTGGAAAGCTATACTTATGACCTGGCGGACAAGATGCTAACGGCCGGGGCCAAGAGCTACACCTACGATGCTGCAGGGCGGACCGTGAGCATCAATGCGCCCGGCGGCACCACTACCCTGAGCTACGATTACGAAAGCCGCGTGACCGCCATCGCTGGCCCGGGGATCAACGAAACCCACACCTATAACGGCCTGGATACGCGGGTGGGGACGGTGCAGGGGGGCGTGTCTCGCACCTTTGTGCGGGATGGCAGCTATGTGACGGACCCCGTGCTGCGGGATGGCCAGGCCACCTACACGCCGGGGGTCTCGGAGCGGAGGGGTGGGGTTTCCACCTGGTCTCACTCCGGCCTCAAGAACGCCGACGCGCAGACCTCCTCCGTGGGGGCGATTGCAGCGACCCGGGTGTACGATGCCTTCGGCGCGGAACTCTCCGCCACCGGAACCTGGAAAGGCCCCTTCGGCTATGCCGGTGGCTTTGGTTACCAAGAGGATTCCAGTGGCCTCAAGCTCCTCGGCCACCGCTACTACGACCCGACGACGGGGCGGTTCCTTTCGCGGGATCGTGCGAAAGATGGTCGAAATTGGTATGTTTACTGTAATAGCAATCCTCTCTCGAACATTGATGCTCAGGGGTATAGGTCAGTTTGGATCGGAAGTAGTGCAGGCATTATCGGAATTGGCCCATCTGGATCAGTAAGCGTCAGCATCGGTCTCGATCTTGATACTTGGCGAATTGGAGTTAGGGGAGAAGTAGGCGGGGGATATGGTGTTGGAAACGCCAAAGGATGGACCCCATGGTACGGTGCCTATGATCATACAGGTACGATCAATGGCAATGGCCCGAATGGGACAGGGACGACCTATACTACTGGACCTATAGTAGTTTTCGCGATCGTAGTCGCGTCGATTGAGTTCGCAACGGGAGGAGGTGGCTTGACTGGGCTAAGTGTTGGGCCTGGCTCGAAACATGGTCAGGGAGCTGGGATTGCTGTTGAACACAGAGCAGGATATCAACTAGATGTCATTCAAGGCATTATGGACTTGTGGAGCACAGCATCGGCGAGGGCAATGGAAGCTTGGGGTCGAATGGAAGACTTGCTTGAGGAAGCGCTGCGAGGTAAGTTGCCTACAGAGTTCTTTCCTACGACAACCTTGGCTTTAGAGTAAACTAGGCAGTGCAAACCTTTGGGGAGATCGTAGTCAGCCTCTTCATGGTGGCTTTCATCTGGGGCATGTCGTCAGCGGAAATGCTTCGTAAAACTGATAAGTTCACGGGGCAAAGATCTGCTGAGTCTATTAAGATCCATAATTACCAAGGGCAGTCTCGGTTGATGCGTACTGCAGCATGGTTGCTTGGCACAGCTATTTTTCTCTCCAGTAAGGAGAGAACAAATTTCGAAATTGTAATAGCGGTATCGCTGTGTATCCTATCTGCGGCTGTTACTTGGGTAAAGCACGCTCCAGGTGTTGATGCCAGGCAAAAGGAAATAGACTCGGGCAGTAGTTGATAACACTTAAAGGATTTAAGAATCTCGGGCCCTGTTGCATAGCTATCAAAGTGAAGTCTTCCAGTTCAGTCTGTGTGTTACCCTGATTAAGACTTTATCGGGGAAAGCAGCTAGCCGATGACGCCACCACCTACAGCTACGACCTCGCCGGGCAGCTGACGAGCGAGGTCCGGACGGGCTACAACGTGGCTTACACCTATGATGCCAACGGGAATCGCCTGAGCAAGACGGTGAACGGGGTAGCCGAGTCTTACACCTACGATAGCGCCGACAAGATGCTGACGGCCGGAGCCAAGAGCTACACCTACGATGCTGCAGGGCGGACGGTGGGGATCAATGCGCCCGGTGGCACCACCACCCTCACCTACGATTACGAAAGCCGTGTGACCGCCATCACCGGGCCGGGGATCAACGAAACCCATACCTATAACGGCCTGGATACGCGGGTGGGGACGGTGCAGGGGGGCGTGTCTCGCA